>Ga0126342_10000385_pt1 | contig 46045 bp, 45 predicted proteins | sample Cyp1metagenome_FD_92528 | JGI IMG/M metagenome (GOLD analysis project Ga0126342, IMG submission 92528) | Coral microbial communities from Lord Howe Island, Old Settlement Bay, Australia - Cyphastrea 1 metagenome | ecosystem: Host-associated > Invertebrates > Cnidaria > Coral ...
AACAAATCCAATGGAATTCTATTAAGATCTAATTGACGTAAGCCATATCCAAAGTTTTATGGTTCAGAATTTTATGGTTCAGGGTGCGTTTATTTAGGGGTTGTCAAGAAAACTAGCCAGAAGATACCCCCCCTACCTTCTGGGGGGGGGTTATTAATCCGGTGTTGGCATTATCTGCAATGCTTGGGAAAATGTTGTTGATTATATAATAATCAATTGGATTCAATTGGCACCTTCCCAAGTTACAAGCAATATTGGTCATTTCCAAGTTTGCGCATCTGATGCATCTGTCTAGAAAACATCTGGATGACAAGTCCCTGCTCCTCGGCAACTGGCAGCACACGAAGCAGAACAGGAGCACCCGTGTTGCTTGCAAGCAGCCCCCTAACAGGAGCAACACATCATGGGTTTGTCACAAGATTTTGGCGTGCCCAGGGATCATCAAACAAACAGGAAGCAAAGCATCATTTTTCTTAGCGCGGATGAGTCCTTGGAATTCCTTCCATGCAAAGCGGCTTTCATGTCAAAAAACAACGCATCCAAACTTGATACTGCACTTCCTTCTACAAACGGTCGGACGACTGGAAGACTCAAGTAGGCCCGTAGAATTGAATTCGGACATGGCCCGGCACATTGAAATCCTTGACCCAGACACTGGCGGAACCGGCAAGCTACAAACCGTGAGAACTGAAGTTACTTGAGGCCCAGGGCTAAGGGACGAAAGCTTTGGCAGGGAGCTTGGCATGAAAACACAATGAGGATGCAGATGCTGCAGAATTTGCTGCCGGTGGCGACATGCCAACGGTGTCCCCGGGGGGGATTTAACCACGTCCAAACTGCTCGAATGAACCAGCCAGCCGGGGGGAGGGGGGGGTAGTTGGCCTAGTTAAGTATGAAGTTTCATGCGATTGGAGATTCCAGCCCCATCCCCACTACCTTGCTAAAGCAAGAGGGACTTCAGCTGCTTTCGTGATTATCAAACCGTAGCTCTGAGAAATCTGATACAGTAACTCAAAGAACAAACAACATTAGTTGCCATTCTTGGGTTTCTCCAAAAACTTACCCCAGGATCAGCCCAGGATGCTATAGTTGATCATCAAATATCATCAATTCCCGAATCAAAATGTCTACAAGTTGGAAGAACTCTTCCAAGATCATCACCACACGTAGGCTGCCTGGCAGCCAGCTCTGCAGTTCGCGCCACAAAGGGCCTCTCGGAGCTCATTTTCAGCTCCTTGTCCTTCGCGCTGCTGGTCAGTTCACCAATGGGCATGGTGCCTGGAGATCTCGTGTGGAGAGTAATGTGTATTTATATATATATATATATGATTGTATATGTATGTAGCGACCATCATGCTACCTCTCCCATCATCAGACCTTCTACTTACTCCTCTGGAATACTTGGTTTAGTGAGCAGCAACGCCGTGTCTTCACTGCGGATTTCATTCGCAACATAACAGGAGGACATCCCCATGCTGGAAAGTCGGAGTCGTCCTCAACCACGATGTCCGCCTCGCAACAATGCTTCAGAAGAGACAGCTGCTCTTGGCCACTGCTCATCAAGATCTTTTTGTCCTGCAACGTTGGCAGAATGAGGTAGAACTCTCGGTAGTTTGTTTTTCTGGTGTCATTTTGCGGATTGTCTGATCTTTACCATCCAGATTGGGAAATGGACAAACCAATGTGGCGTCTCTAAAGTCTCCAAAGTAGCACAGAGTTCCAAATAACATTGATCACGGGCTGCGGCTGGTCGGCCGGGCGCGTCAAATTAAATGCCTTGCAGTGTTCCCCTCGCTCCTCAGGGCTGAGTTGAAGAACCCGAGGTTGCAAAGGATCCGTCTCTGCCTGTGCCTCTTCCTCCTGACACCGCAGGGTCTCCAGGTGCCCTCAAACATCATCTCTCGCATCAACTGTATCCCTCCCATTCTGAGTCTACTTCGACTCTTCTGAGAAAGTGACTAGAATGACTAGACATCTTTGACATCGAGCCACATGGTCCCTGTTCCAACACGCATCGAAATAATGGGCACCTCCTTGGCTTTCAGGGCAGGATCAGGACCAACCGGAATCTCTGGCGCAGTGTCTGCAGCGACTTCAGTGCCAGTGCCCGCTGTACCATTGACTTCAGGCACTGCTTGCGGTTCCTTGGAGCAGCTTGGGGGATTTACCCCCAATTTATGGTCATGCAAAATATGGAAAATGATCTACTAGAGTGTGGTTTTGAGCATTTGGGTGCATTTGGGGGTTCCAAATCCTGAGACAACCCCCAAACCATCGGATGAAAGCCATTGTCTTCGCTGAATTCCGAGGCAGGAACTGGAACCTCTGCTTTCTCCTGTGGAGGCTCCTCGGAGTCCTCACCGATCTCGTTCCAAAAATCCTGCAGCAGTTTGGGACAGTCACATCCACTGTCACAAGTGACTGGATCAAGTTTCTCTAAGTAGAGCGTATACACATTGTATACATTCTTTGTGTGCCACAAACTCAAGTTGAAATATGGAACTTTGTGGAAGGGTACGTTCAAATGGACCATCAACAGCATGGATGACCTCACCATATATGCCGTACGCGATCATGGCACTCGGGTTCACTCAGGCCCGTTTTGCGGCTTCTGCGAAGGCAACATGGAAAATGACAGCTGTCAGGCCTCATGATCTTTCGTTTTTCCTGCATCCTGCGCGTGGCAAAGAATAACGCCTCCAGACCGCCAATGAAAACACAATTAGATGGGCTGATGATGGCTGATGATGGAAGCTGTGGGTTCCAGCCTTTACATCCCTTGATATTTGTTGATTTTTGAAGCGCAAAAATTCGATCCCTGCTGCCATCATGTCCTGAGCATCATCATCACCTGTTTGGCTTGGTGGCACTGCCTCCGCAGCGTCTGTGGTATCCGCCTCTTTTTGAACTTCGTCACCATCCTCTTCGTTCTCCTCACCGAAAGCATCGAGTAGGGCTTCTGCCTCTGCGTCTGCATTCTTCGCTTTTTTGCCCTTCGCTTTGCTCGTCTTCCCAACTTGCTTCTCCTTTTTGTCCTGGAAGGTGGAAACAGGATTGGTCTTAAACTGTAGGTTGTGAGCCATAGTCACTTCAGATCTCGGAACAAAACGGATCAGAAAACTGCTGCTGCAGAGTCTCACATAATTGTGAAATCTGCATCCGTGGCAGGTCAAGTGAGGAGTCGGTCCTTCTTCTCCTTTGCTTTTGGCTTCGCTGCAGGCCTGTTATCGTTCAAGAAACAGGTCCAAATAAGCGACGATGCCACATCTACTTTTACACAAATAATAATATATAATCATTGTTATTGTCATTACTATTATTGTTATATTTACAATTGTTTTTAGATTGTTTCACCAACTCAGGCTTGAACCTGCTGGGCGCTGCAGTCGACTCCTCATCAGACATGTCATCCCCGAACGGATTCACCCATCCATCGTCCTCGTCAGATGGGAGATCTGGGACCGTGATCCCACTAGGGCTCTGGAAGACATTCACATCACATTCACATCAATGTCATTCAATATCATCAATTTAATATTCAATGTTATATGATCATATATCATCAATATTGGTGTGAATATTCAATATCATTCAATATCATCAATTTGCAAATGCAGTGCTGATACTCATGTCTTGCGAGGCTTGTGTATCTTGTGGAAAGCCTGGCCATCGTCGGGTTCATCTCCAAAGGGATCATCATCAGCCTTACTTTTTTCCTGGCACAGTGATATCATAGCCCGCTGCAAGGATGAATGTGCCACAAATGTTTAGACAGGTGTGAGGTCTGGAGAAGAAGCATTTGAGACACCTTGACCAAGGTATGACATTGATACTGGCTAGGATGAAGACTCTGAAGTCAGTGCAACCAGGTCGTACGAGCGTAAACTAACCTCTACAGCGACATGCGCACTTACTGTGACGGAGCCTTCTTGTCTTTCTTTTCCTTTTTGTCCTTTTTGTCCTTTTTGTCCTTTTTCGCTTTTTTGCTCTTGTTAGTATCTCCATCTTCTTTCTTGGCTTCCTGCTTCTTCTCCTGCAATCGTTGGCAAAATCATTGGAGACATCCAAAATAATCCCTCATAGCCATGGCCACGAGATCCAAAGAGAAGTCCTTCGCTTTTTTGTCTTTCTTCTGTTTTTTCTCTTTTTTGCCCAGAGGCAATGTCACCTGTCAGCACACCCACTTTTGAAATTTCCACATACCTCTTTGGTATCTTTTCTTTATATCGCTTCCATCTGTTCACCATCGAAAAGCTGCCCAACTGTAGATGGAAATGAAGGCAGACATTAACCACTGGCCTCGTCATCGCCATCGGCCTTCCTTTTGGACATGCTCCAAGCAGAACATCAGCTGGGATGCTACAGCAGTGACTTCTGATTCTCCATGAGCAAATGCACCATCTTTAAAAAAGGGCTGTCTGTGCATCCGTTTACAAAGGCCACCGTGGCAAATTGAAGAGTGGAATTTCGATCCATTTGCGCAGGATGTATTCAAATAGCGGAACTTGTTGCAGTATGTCACGTTTCAAGGCAAGAACTGCAACAGCCATGTCGTGCAACCCTGTCTGCTCTTGACGTAATGTTGCAGGCATTTGCAGGCATTGAGCGGTCTGCGGCGACACCATTTGAAGCAAACCTCAAAGACCAAGTCTGCAGTACCAACGTGCCCAAGCACTCAAGCAGACCTATATCCGAATGGTAATCTTCGAGCTCACCTCACGGACTTCAATTTAGGTGTCACAACATCGCCAAAAAAAAATGAAAGGGTTGTGCTCAGTACCTTCAGTTCATTGTGTTCATTGAACTTCAGACTTCAGCAACTTCAGTCTGTCCGATTCTTCAATCCGCTTTGCATACAAATGCTTGATGTATGAGCACCATGTGATGGCCAAAGTTGATTCACACTCAAACGTTGCTCACCAGATTGGTTGAAGGGAAAATCTATATACAAGGAAAACTTGAATGTTGCTCCCAATACTGGGGGCTTCCAAGGCAAAGGTTCCCTTCATCCGATGGGAGTTGGGGCTTCTGTTTTCATCTCGCCGCTGGGAATTCCGGTCACCGGAAGGTGTACTTGATCAGTGGCAGGTCAGCGTCCTGGCGTTGTAGCCCAAAGCATAGTGGTTCTTGCAATTCTGCCCTTGCTCCAAAAGATTGAAAAAAACTTAGATAGGATATATATGGATATATATGGATATATAGCTTATGCCTCAGATTTTACTTCACTATGGTTCACTCTCTGAGAGGATCACGCCATCTTTCAGGAATGTCTCTGCACAGGTCAACTCTGTCGAGTGCCTCACCCTCGGCGGTCAGCATGTCTGCCTGAGCTACATGCCCTGTGATGATCTCTGATGTGGCCATTTCCATCAAATGTCCCTTGCCTGCAGAGAAAGATAGCTCCTGCGACAGGGCACAGCATGCACAGCATGCGCAGCATGCGCAGCATGTTGAGTTTCAAAAAGCGAAGCTACATGTGCAGAAGTGACCCGATATCACGACTGGTGCTTCATCTCACCGTTTGACGAAGAGCATCATTGGCACCTTTTCTGCAGCACAGCATCGAAATACTTTTGCTTTTCGGCCTCCTCCTGGCAACGAATAGGCAGTTCTTTTGCATCCTACTTGGATGTGTCCGAAGATGGGGCAAAATCCAGTGGGTTTGAATCATGTTCGCCATTGAAATTGCATGTTGCAGAATTTTGCTGTATCCACGTATATCACGTATCCACCATGTCTGGAGAAATTCACATACGCATCACCAGGACCATGTTTTGTTGGCAGTTCTGGAGTAATCCAAGGTCCATGCGTCAGACGGCCGCAGCATGCTGACATAGGCCTTCGAAGCACCCCAGGCGCAAAAAATTTCGCCGTGTGCTATATTGAATCTTGCCAATGAAGGGGATGATGTGGAACGATCTGTAGTGGTCACTTTCCAGATTTGTTGAACCAAAGGCTGTAATTCTTTATCCTCAGCTGCCCTTGTCACTGTGTCTCAATGCCAGAGTGATTCTTGCCTCACTGGTGTTGCTCTGGCAGCGGCTGTGAAAGTTGTCTTTGACCCCCTTGCATGTGATCCAAATCCAGGTCTTGATCGGTTGCCCATCCATGCTGCAACATGGTATGCAAACTTACTTGGCTCGAAAGTAGAAATGCCCAATTCCCTCAATGCTCGCATATGGAAGGAGCAAAGCAATCCCGCCTGCAATGACTTAGCAGCAGATAGAACCTGATGTATTCACGCTGCTTGTCAGGGTAACAAGCTATTGGATCTATGGTGTAAAAAGTCGTGCTTTGCTTCTGATGAGAAGAAAAACTCGAACTGAGCTTTAGAAGATCAGCAAAAAGAGTGATTGCTCGGCAGCTTTTCGGGGCATGATTCAGCCATGATGGCACATTATCCGCCGCGTATGCTACGCAACTCTGCTTGCACGCACCTGATTCTCAAAGTTCTTCCGTGCTGGACCATCAGGAACTCTTCCCAACATCTGCACCTCAGGACGAAATGCGTTTGCCCAGCTCTGGTCTTGACCATTTAGACTGGCTGGAGTTTCCCTGCCACTGCTGCTCTCAATTCCAAATCACTGCTTTCATGTTGCGTTTCGAAGAAACCATGGTCTGTGAGCTAGGTATAAAATGCTGTAACTTAACTGCTCTGTGGATGGCAGCGTGACATTATAGACTATTATAGCTAAGTGGTGAAAAGTGTTGGCACAATGCAAGTATTGTATAAAAAGTGTGAGGCTCTCAAAGTGATCGCTTTCCGATTCCTGTCTTTCTACTGTGCTGGAAGCCCAAAATCGGTTCGTATCACAAACCAAACAGTTTATAATCTTAGCCGCGGACTGCCATCTTCAGTTGAGGCCATGTTGAGAAGACCTCATCAGGCTCGATAGTGGCCTCCAGCACTTGTCGTGGCACGTGTTGCCGACATCGGTCATCCACTAGGTGCCAGTTTTAGAATTCTAGACCTATAGAGAAGAACTTAACATTTGAAAGTGCACACCATAAGTCCATAAGTATCCATAAGTTGTGTGCATCTTCACTGCAGACATGTCAAGACACTCAAATCGTGAACTCGCAGGTCTCACTCCATTTGTTATAAGCACAATAATCCGTTTTCCACAACTTGAATATATCCCACTGTATCAGTGGAACACTTCCAAATATATCCCACTTGAAGACAACCCTTTTGTTTCAGTGGCCTTGCCACCTTCCAGCTCAATCTTCCAGTCCAGCATCTTGACCTGTGAACGGGTGTAGATGGATACCTGGCTGCGATGGCACCAACCCGGCTCTCATACTATAGATAGGACAGGACAGGATGGGACACGACAGGACAGGATAGGATCGTAGGAATAGTAGGATAGGTAGATAGGTAGATAGATAGGTAGATAGATAGGTAGATAGGTAGATATATAGGTAGATACGTAGATTGGTAGATAGGTAGATAGGTAGAGAGGCAGGTTGGTAGATATGTAGATAGGTAGGTAGATAGGTATATAGGTAGATACTGTAGGTAGGCAGATAGGTAGATAGATAGATAGATAGAACGATAGATAGAACCATAGACAGAACGGTAAAACGATAAGACCAAAAAAACTGGAAGGCTCTTGTTTGGACGGAAGCCAAAGGAATTATAAGCAAAGGAAAATGCCACGAGATGTCATGACCCCAATCCCCGTAGGGCATGTCATGGTGGCCTTGTCATTGCCCACGGGATATAACCGTTGGAGCTCACCGCCCAATTTGGATTCCAATTGCTTGATCAGCTCCTGCGAAGCAACAGTGTACCTAAGATCGACTAAGACTCCCAGTCTTTCCAAGCATATCATGTCTTGCATTTCAGGCACATCGCTGCTGAAAATCAGCATGCAACAGCCCGACAAGCAGACATTTTTTCCGATTCACTGATTCAATTCATTCCAAATGACGTGGTTACCACCCACGCTCGGTGATTTGTTGAATTTAGCAACTATGCTTCCCTTTTGAAATTGTTTGAGCAGATCTTGCAATTTACATCTAGAGCATTCTGCTCTAACTTGGAGCTTTGATCAGAGTTGACTTTGAAGCCCTCACCAAACCCAGCAGTTTGGGTCCTCCAAGGAGATCTCCCCCTGGATTTCCACCTGCAAATTTGGCTTGGATTCATTTCAAAAATAGTGTACGCAAAATTACCAAGGGTGATCATCAGATTATGTAATTTGTCACATGGAAATTGCCATTTTGGGGGTACAGTACCAGGTCCACTACAGTTCCTTCCTTTTTGGACAACCCCCCATTTAGAGAAGAGAGACGGCCCGTCGAAAGCTGCCCATTTGCCTTGTCCCAAGAGGTGAATTCTGCTACAGAGCCCTTAGAAGTGGAGGCGAGGCACGAAATGTCCAGACTTCATTGGGAGGTTTCCTAAGTCATGGGGGTACCTCCAATGCATTGATGAAAATTGGATTTTCATGGGTTTTCCATGGCATAAACTCATAAACCATCCAGTTTTGGGTATCCTCATTTTAGGAAACCCCCATTGAAATCCTGAGAATCCTAAGCTGTGTTTCGCCAGCCTTGGCGTCACTTGGTTTCCAGCCGGCAACTTTGTTTTCAAAACGATGGCTGGCTCCGGTCTGAAAAGATTCATCGCCTGGATCCAGAGTTTCTCTGCAGTTTGCCATGCAGTGCCAAGAAAAATCGCCCGATGGCCATTGATGGCACCTGAAGACCTGTGGCGAGATTGATGTTGGCATTGTAGAATTTGTCCAGGGCACCTTCCTCCCGATGCTTCCTGCAGATCTCGTGAAAACGGATCAGTTGTCAGCTTAGTGCACTGAAATGGCTATGGGTCAAAACCCTCTGCCCCGGTGAAACCAAAAACAGTCACGCATGTTCATTCTACAACATGGCATAAATTGGTATAATCGGTTTGATCCATCCCCAAATGGATTCAAAGCTTCTGCATTGAAATCACGGCGTCAACCGGTCCCCAGGACCAGCTTCAGGAATTCCACATCCACCAATCCGCAAATCATCGCAGTGGTCGTTGCCTCAGGGTACCATTTTTTTTCTGTGGTCTGCAGCAATCCTGTCCTGCAATCAGCAGAGGCAACCACCAGTGCGGGGATGATGCGACCAGCAGTGACTTTCACCGTTGACCTTTCGGTGTGTTTGATGTCATAGTTGCTGGCGCGCAAATTAGTAGAGACCTCGGGAGTCAACGGCTCCACAAAGTGCAGTCATGTATCCTCTTTGAGTCGTGACTTCTCGCAGGGTACAAAATGGTATGAAGATGGTATGTGCATATGTATATCGGGATAGATGTGTTCACATATATACACGTTATATATTATATATATACATACATACATACATACATACATACATACATACATACATTGCATACATACATTGCATACATTACATACATACTATATAATATATATATATATTATGTGCATCATTTAAATATATACATCATTTATATCCACGTGTGTACAGTACATGCACTATCATGCACTTATATACACCACACTGTTTTGGTATCTTTTCATTATCTTAAGATTTGCTGGGCATTGCGCAGTAAGGAAGTCAATGTGGAAGTTGGTGTCGTCATCCTTCTCAAAGTCATGGGCCTGGTTGAACAGATGTGGCATGAGGCAATCAGATCACAGAGATTCAATGAAGCCCATTGAATGGATGATATTGATGCTATAATCGGCTATAAGCCATCAACAGTGATGGAATAACATGGTATAACAGTGTCTAATGGACATGGTTAATCCAATGTGAAGCCCAAGCTTTCTGGCAATCTCAACAGTACTAACCATGCGCCCTAAAATTGCGGCTGGTAACTTTCACACGTTCCATAACAATCTCAGAAACATACTGTCTGCTACTATAACCTAGTACTGGAAAATCACAATATGTTCAACTTGCAAATCCAATATACGAGTACCAGTACAGTAGGTTATTTTCCAGTCAGCCATGAGGGACGAAAGCTAGCTTGGCAGGGAGCTTTGCATGAAAACACAATGCTGCTGAGGATGCGGATCCTGCCGAATGTGCTGCCGGTGGCGACATGCCAACGGTGTCCCCGGCGGGGATTGAGCCATGGCCCAACTGCTTGCGAACCAGCCAGCCGGGGGGCGCGGTTTAACTATGAAATTTCATGCGATTGGAGATTCCAGCCCCAGCCCCCCCCCAATACCTTGCTACACCAAGAGGGACTTCAGCTAGCAGAAGCTAGCTTTTGTGATATAAATTGATATTCCTGTTTCTGTTGGTTGAAATTCCATGTTTGCTCGCTATGCCCAACTTTTTGCCATGTAGAACCTTAATATTTGTACAAAAAGAAAAACATATGACATGTCTGGGGGAAAACATCCTCTGGGTCCTGTTGGGTCAGAAAGGTCTCGAAAGTTTCGTTGGTTCAATCCCGGCCTGCCTCGCACTCAGCCAGGTCTGCAGGATTCACAGCATAGAGCTCGCCCTCTGGGGTGAATGGTGGTGAAGGCTCATCATGGGTCCCATGGGTCAACCGGGGCTCATATCATCAAATAAAACATGGGAATTCATCCTGAATATCTAACAATGAACATGGTAAACAGTTGGTAAGCAGTTCCCATTGGTATATAGATGATTATAGATGTATATAGTATGCTGTAAGCCATGCCATCAGCTGCCAAAATGGGATTAGCAAAAGGCACTCTGGAAACACTCTGGAACATCTGGAACATTCCTACAACCTCCAGGCCTTGAGGGCTTCAATGGCAGCAGGGTCGACTTTCTCACCATCGTCTTCCTCGCCGACCGAAGATTTGGCCAACCAACTTCCTAGTTTGAAACCCTGGGAGATCACAAAAACGTGTTGCCTCTTACGTCACTTCTCCTTATCTATCGGTTCTAAATATGGTAAACCCAACAGTAAATTATCCAGAATATCACCAGGAATGCACGATAAACCTACCAGAATTGGAGGTTATTATTGGGCTTACCACTTTCTCAACCACTCTGCAACTCTGCACAAAGTAGTCACGTCTATCTGCCTCTGTCTCGACCTTTCCCGCACTGGGCGGCGACCACTCTGGCACCTGAACCAGCACTTCTCCGGAGTACATTGGCACAGCTTTGCAATTGCCGTGAACAATGGCTGGTGCAACACAACGACTTCAACAGGCCATTGTGAAGCGCGTGCATACTATTATGTGATTTCGATCGTTAAAGTCACCGGTTTCTGCGTATTCCACTGGTAGTGCAGCATGTATTAATGATTATTAATGGCATCTTACTGGTTGAAAAAAAAACACGTTTCATGTCCAAGTACGAAGTCCTCATGATGCATTGCCAAGTCCTCTGCGCTGAAAAATTGCACCTGAAGTCCCAACTCCACTACTCGCTGGTGAAAGGCAGCACGATTCCGAACGAAAGGAACCTTGCACAATGGAAGAGGGGGAACACCACACGAAATTATCGCATAAGCATAAATCTTTAATAAGACAACGGGTGGGTGGCTGCGGGGAAGAAAAATATCTATAAAATTCTATAAATGTCTGGTTTCACAGAGGAGTAATTAACTTGAGAATGAACTAGAAAGCTAGTCAGCAGCTAGTCACAACAAAGAAGAACCAGCTCTGACGCACCTTCCACATAAAGGCATAGCAGTTGGCAGTGGCATACAGGTACCTTTTTCAAGTCGATTCTATGGTCACATTGTTACATGACTGGGACATATGACATGTCGGCGCACTCCATGGCTTCAACCGGAGGATTTGCTGAATCCCACTTCGCCTCACACCATGGCAGCACGCCGGCCACGGTAAACGGCCACGGTTCTGAAGCCACTCAAATAGGGTTTCCCACCTCCACGGGTCGGCGCTTGGTACCAGTCCAGAAAGGCCTAAACATGATCCAGCTTGGTACATGATTCACACAACACACACGAGTTGCAATGGTTTCCAGTTGCCACACTGGAAAAAAAAAAATAGAGTTAACACAGCCCGGTCACCAGAGGCCAGGGAAAGAAAACAAAAGATTCTGAAAGAAACATGGAAAAATATCCAAGAAGTTGGACACTCACGAAGCAGACCTTAGAATACCTTAAATAGCGATTGGCTGAGCTTGTGGCTTGCCAGTGCTTCTCTCGATCTCATCCTTCACAGCGTTGCAAATGCCAGTCCATCCACACCAGGTTCACCAGAGACCTGGACTCCCCTTGGCTACTTGGCTACCAGGCGCAATTGTAGACCAAATCACGGATCGAGATGATGAAGTCCCGACCTCACCATGTTTGAACGAGAAATCTCGAAGATGGGGTGCTTTCCTCAAGTCTTGTAGTCAATTGTCAGTTTCATAATCTGGGATGGCAAGTGTATATTATGTGTAGAAGATGTGCATAACATGCGCGTACATACGTATACAATGATATAATATGATATGATATACACATAATTATGTGTGGATAACAGGATAACCTCTAATTATATGCATATATATATATATCATTGATAATATGAAAGTACAAAACCATTAAAACCACCAACCATCCAAGAAAGTCTGTCCTAACTAAAAATGTTCCAAGAAGTCCAGGAGAGCCTCCGTGGCTTTCGACCATTGGACCATTGCCTCGTCACTGAGGTAGTGGCAGTAATGATTGAAGGCCGCACGGATGCAAGCCTGGAAAGTCTTTGCGTGCATCTACACTTGGGACCCCAAACGACTTAGACTTAGGCGGGCTCTAAAAATCCTACAAGTGCTTTGAGTTTGTCTTAATTGTATGGTTTACTGTAGTTTGGCATTCGTTGTGAGTAGAGTTGAAATGCAGAAAAGTTCTTCAGACAGGCATACGATTTATGCAGCAATCCCAAGCTGAGCCAGGGATACATCGAAGTCAATCTGGCTCGTTTGCTGAAGCTCAATGATACCTGTCACACAAATTCCCCATGGGTGTGTAGCACATAGTACCTGTCATGGCTGGCTGCTTCTTGGAAAATACAACTTCATGGTGAGGGCGGTCAGGGGTGCTTTTAGCTCACCGGAGAAAACCTGTTCGGATTTAAGCCCATAAAATGTCTAACCATGTCTAACCATCGTTGGGGGCTTGGCCATGAGATCGCTCATGGCAAATCCAGCCGTGTTCCCCGCGGCCTTTGATCATTTTCAGGGCTTTGAACTGCTCCGCTTCGCTCATCGCATCCAGCTGCTCAAAGAATCCAGGAGGGTCCTGTGGGTTTACATTGCATTGAGTACGACAGGTCTTATGCCAACACCATCCCCCACAGCCTTGCGGAAAGACTCGTACTGCTGGGGAGCAAACTCCATATAGTCTGAGAAGTAAGCCTCAGCCGCACAGTGGTACAGCCTAAAGCCAAACTCGAGCTGTGCTTCGTCAATCTGCAAACAGCGAGCCTGCTTTGCAAATTCAATGCAGTGGAGCGGCCTTGGTGTAGCGTATCTTTGAGCTGGTAGTATCATGTCCAAACTTCATTCCAGGATGAATGGAATCTATTAGTATTATATTGCAGTGTATATATATATATATATGTGTGTGTGTTTATTTATAATTTATATATATGTGTGTGTGTGTGTCTTCCGAGTCCAGCAAAACATGACATCATATCTTTGGTTTGTGCTGTTGAGGCCTGGGCAAATAAGGAAAAGATCGCAAGGTACACATCGCGATTTGCGCCTCATTTGCATCGGTCTCGATTCCATCATTGTAGCCTCGGACGTCTCCAGCAGGTCTCTTTGTCAGAACCAGGGGCCAGAAATGTCAGTGTTGAACCATCAAGCCATCGGTAGCCATCGGTAGCACTTCTTCAACGCGGCTCACGGCACTCGGGCTGTCACTTTTTGTCAAATGAGGCAGAAAAACGTCGCTGTTGCACCTGGCCAGCAACGATAACAAAACCATGTCGCTTCGCAGGTGCTCACCGCTGAGACCGTTGCTTTGTGCCCAGCGTACCAGACCTTGAGTGAATGCCAAACAATGCCAAGATATGCCAAGATGTCGCAACCCAATCATTTCATAATGAAATGTCATATATATAAACTATATATATATTAATATGGGTATACTATGGTATACTATTGGTTAATATAGTATATATATGCTATATATAATTTCCTTCCAGGTGATTTCTGATCCTCGACATCTTAAGACCCTGGGCAGCCCCACTCAAGAAGAGGCAGACCTGAGATTTGGGGTCTGAAAGAATGTAGCGCCAATTCCGTGAAAATCAGACAATGGGAAAAATAAAATAAAACGGAGGGGGCTAGGACAGTTTATATATATATCGTAAATATATTATATTATAGATATATGATATATATATATATATAATGATATATATATAGGTAGATTGATGAAATCGTTGGCTATCCCAAACAGAACAAGAAAAGATTGTGACTTCTAAAAGGCCTTTGTTCATGGACACAATGATTTGCATAGCGTTGTTCTTCATTCAGCCAAGTCAAAGCAGCATGGATTTTTTAGCCGAACATCATGTATGGAAAGATCGGTAAAGCGTTTATGTCTCACAAGCTTCTCGTTTGGGGCCCTGTCTTTTTTCAATACATCCCCTTTAAATAGTCTATGTTTGGGTGGCGGTTCTTTGGGACATTGGCTTTAATGAACATGACTGTCCATGATTCTCAAAGTAGTCCCGCAAGTTGATTGTCCTCAGACGAGCTCAAGCGTGCCACATGCAAGTGGAAGATTGTCTGTTCTCGGATGGTTTCACAACTGCACTGAAAAATCCATGTCACTATGTGAGACTTCCGTGGTCCTTGGGTTGGAAACCAACGTTACCATCAACTATGTGTGCGTCCTGATGTTTCCTGTAAACTTCCTGACCCCTTGGACAGCGCCGGTCAATGTCGTTCAACATTTGCACCTGGATGTTGTTTTACGGAACCGGCGGAACCGGTGAGTTTCGATCCCAACGTTTTTATCAGGCCCTGCAGTCCAATGCATTGATTTTTACGGATACCCCATTTTGATCCATTTTGTATTTGGCATTCACTTTTGATCATGAAATATATGAATTAGTCAACAGTTCACTTTAAAAAATCGGAGTATACATCGGTGGTTTTTTTTGGGTCTGAATTTTTGACCGATACTCTCAATGGTCAGTTCACTCTTTCGACGCTGCACCTGAGTTGCTTTGAAATACCATTGACTGTTTTTTGGCTGTACCTGTCAGTGTACCTTACAAAAAGTCCGTAAAAAATATTTCATGGATCGGGACAGACCAAAATTCTTCCACTGCAGAAGCGGTGTAGGAGTTTGAACCTCTGTATTTTCGAATCTGTTTGTTGGGTTGTTTCCTCATCAAGTTTTCCACATCCACCCTGTTGATGGTTGGGTCATGTTCCTTCGCTTTCTTGAGGGTCTCATTGATTGAGCCGAAGCTTGCTTCAAGATTGTAACAGACATTGCTTACGATGTCATCTCTTGATAATATCCTTGCCATATACTATAACTAGTATTAGAATTAACAACAATATTTAAAAAAAAACAGTGAATCAACAAATTTATATAAAGAAGTAGGGACTTATGATAGTAAGAGATGGATAAAATCAAAGAACTACCCGGTGGCATACAAGATATACAAGCGAATATTTTGTCTTTCAAATGGGAGACCCTGTGATGATGAAGATAAAAGTTGTGACACGCTTCGGAAAAGCAGTCCGCCGTTTCAAGAGATGGATTCAGCGGTATGGAAGGTTGAGGACACTTCCACTTTGTGAGTATCACACATATACAAAGTTGAGTACGATAATTGGGTGGGAAAAGAACAGGTTTATAATCATTGAGGTATGGTGATGATGATGACGATGTAGGAATACGGTTGTTTGGAGGGATGGCACAGAAATAGAAACTGCAAGCGAAACAGAAGACTGAATAATAAACACTTAGAGAAAAAATATCTTATAATATAGTAAGAGAGTAAGATGACTAAATTTGACTGTGGATGTCGTATAATGAGTGAATGTAAATGTAACTTGAACAATGTGTGGAACAAACCCAACTGGAACTACTTGCTCAAAACCTTCGTGAATGTTTGTGGGAAGTGCTCCAAAAAACAAATGAAATTCCAATATATGGAAAACAAACTTATTGAGATGGAAAAGAAACGAATGGCAAAGTTTATGAACTATGAAGAGTAAGACACATACTTTGACCTAACGGAGTCAAAGGAAAATCTCAGAACCCTCCTACCCAACGAAAGACAAAAAGTGAAGGATTTTGAGAGGTTAAGAAACCTTGCCAATGGACAAGACCCTAATGAAGGACTGGATGAAATAGATACGATAAAAGAACTGGAAGAGGAGGACAGGGAAAATGAAAACCAACCTGAATCCGAAAACTGAAAGAGATAACAAATTACTTGAAGACAAGATCACTATGAATAGTAAGAGAAAATGCCCAGAGCAAAAATTTACACTTTGGATGTAGAAAAATATTGGTGTATATGCCGGTTTTGGTAGTGAAAGTAAGGACATGACTGGGAAAGAAAACATATAGAAAAGGAGGATGAAGAGATTAGAGACTTTGTCAAATGTCATCCTACGCCTTCACCTGATGATGAGGAAGGAAACAAGTTATGGTTTAAAGTTTAAAGTAGTTGATAAGTTGAAGGAAGACCAAGGAATAAATGCAATGGTAATCTTTTCATTCGCTAGTTTTGGCATAATTAAAAGAATGTATGAAAACCTGACGGATAAAAAGATAATCATTGATTGTGGTAAGGAACTCAACGAATTCAATGCTATGTGTATAATTAAAACTATTCTAGCTTTTGCAATGGATGAACTGAATGCAAATAGATCTATCACAAATCAAGTCAGGATAATTGAACATTGGCTGGATGGAATAGGAAAATGGAAAGCATAGAAACCCTAACAGCAACAACAATTAACCCCCTCATCCGAACCAAGCAATGACAGTGAAAGATCGGGGCAAAATTGCAAAATTCTCCTGAAAACTCCCCAAACACCATTAGAGTCAACATAGTAACATAAACTGTCCTAGCCCCCCTGTTTTACCATTTTATTAATAAGGGACATGATTGCCAGAGTGCTCCCAGAGGTGTTCGGTCACATCAGGTCACATGATCGAGCCCTCGACCGTACCAAAGGCAGCACTTGTCAGTGTACCTTGGATCAAGGATATGGGTGTCAAAAAGGGTGTCAAAAACTGGAAAAAAACTGCTACCGATATATACCCAAACAAAGTATACTTCAAAATGCCGTTTTATATAAGAGAAAATATGGGGAAAATATGATTAATTAGTGAAAAAACATTGGGGTCAGCGGAATCCCGTTTTCGCATAAACCCCATACAGAACAAGCTGAACAAAAGCAAAAGCCACAAATGATGCCGTAATTCGCTGCGTGACGCTGCTTCATTCACCACTGTACTTCAGTACTTCATTCACGATAAGTCTGTCGAGGCACTTTCGTGCCACGACGTTGTCAAGAGCATTCCAGCAGAGATCCTGCAGGATGCAACAAGAAATCAGCCTGTCAGCTACTTAGTGTCGCCTGGCTACAGTCACAACATTTATGCTCAACGCAGCGAAGAGACACAGCTTCGGGTCCAGGTCAGTCCAGAAGTTGTCGTCAAAGAAATCCTGGCATGTTGAAAATGCCATGTTCAAGAATCTGTGCTCAGTTGACATGAAAGATCTTTCAATTCATTGACATTATTGACACTCTCATTGCGTATCTCTTCATGCTTGAGGAAATGTCACAAAAGCACGAACCTGGGAACACCCCAATCCAAATCATCCATTCGGAAAAAAAGGACATGAAAATCATTCATAATAAATCATAAATCATCATAAATCCTATCATAAATCCAATGAATACCCAAAAAATCCAATGAATACCCAAAAAATCCAATGAATACCCAAGAAATCCTCATGTTTTGCATGTTTTGGACCTCGGAGGTGACTCCCACGCCCTTCTCCAAGGCTTCGATGTTCAAATCCGGGTTCCAGCCTGGCCAGGCCGGAAAAATCGAACATGGGAAATCCCCGTGTTGGAATTTGGAGGTTTTAGTGGGAAAATATGGGAAAATCATCTATAAATATCTATAAATGTGTTGGATAATCTATAAACCCATTTATAGTACTTGATAGAACTTGACAATGGTTGTTTTGGATAATCTATAAATATGTTTTTCCACTGCCAAGTTCTGATTACTTTGATTGCCGGATATCTATTTAAGTTCAAATTTTGGATTCTATGTGTTTGTGTTTCATGTTACCAGCATGCCCATCTTTCAGCCCGTGTGGCACCTTTTACCACCCGGCGCGCCGAAGTGCTTTTGGGATTCCTGGGCTTTTGGGAAATTCCGCTCCGATGCCCTGATGTGTGATAGATTAAGAGCTGTCCCTGTCAAACGCTTGGCTAGCTGTGATAAGCACGTGCTGAAAAAATCTAGAAAATGTCTTCTATCAGGATGCTTACGTACAAGTACTCTTGTGGAGCACGACTTGTGAGACCCTGGCCCAACATCAGTCTGCCGGAAGAGGAATTGACGACTGAGGTTCGACACCTGCAAAGGATGTATGAGTTAAGGTCATAATTAGATTTAGGCAGATCTGTACACTGCAAAATTGTTTTCTTTTGCTCTATGGACAGCAAAAAGTGTAATCACAAACACCTGATAACACATGTACGTATTCAGGCTTGCAATGCTCCATATGCTTGTATATCTGTAAATCTGTTAAATGACAAAATGATAAACTGCAAAAGCTTAGGCCCTCAACAAAGTGGCAAATTTGGCAACACTTCCCGCATGCCTCGATGCGATCCATGTCGGTGACAATCAGCTTTCCCCCGGGCCCACTGCAAGCACCTGGCTGAGTAGTGCCAACCTTGTGCCTTCGCAATGAACTCGCAAATGCTGCTTGACTAACCAGGGTACCCACTTTTTTGGGTCAACTTAGTTACCAGCAAGGTACCATGTTATATACTAGAAATGGTACTAGAAATGGACAAGTTACTAGAAATGGTACCAGATGGTACCAGATGGTACCAGCACCCATGTCCCAATCCAATATGTTTGATGGAGAAGTCCAGAGACTCACGACCGAATCTGTGGCGGCGAGACCCATTAATGCCAGGCCCTTCAGGTATTCACAGCCAAGTGCACCACATCCAACCAAAAACACCTCAGATCTCGAAGAAAAAAAAGTGCTTTGGGAAACTGAAATATAGCATATCATTCAGATATATATATATATTAAAATGCAAACATTATATATATATATAGATTAATATATATATATATAATATTAATATATACATACACCCCCCATATCTGCTTCTCCAGTATGTTATCTTGTGAAAAAAAGATCAGCTGTTTTTTGTGGTCATTCATTCTGGCGACATTGTGATGGGTGACGTCTAGGTGATGATATCTGGGATGTATGTCTCCAGGATAAAGACATTGTGGTTCCACGATGAACGAAGTTTGATAAAGTCATCCTGAAAACGTCATTTTGCACTGCATTCTACAGTGTATTTAATGTGTATTTTACTCTTTAACATGTTCGTGCATCACATGGAATCGAGCATTGCCTGGCGGACATATTTTGAGTACGTCCGCATAAGGTCGGCAACCCCTGATGATGTTCATTTGTGTAATCTTAGTCGAATGAAATACAGGGAGTGGTAATACAGTCGCGTACCTACATATACATATACATATTATATACATATTATCTACATATTATATATGTATATATATATATATTATACAGTAGATACTTGAAAGCACCAGCCAGAATCCCATGACCCTTGATCCATTGACACCACACGCGCCATTTTAAGTGAGGATGGCTGAGGGCTGAACACGCTGCTTCCGGATATCATCCATGAAGCTGGAGCCCAAGACCTAGTGATCTAGGCGCGTATCCATATTGCAACAATCATTTCAGGTATGTATGCTTTAATTGGGGATATACTATCTATATATATATCATATATATATATCATATATCTGTATAATTCTGTATAATATATTTGTATATGTGGGATATCTGAGATGAGGATGACAATATCATGCAGAATCTATAACCATGATAACCTCCAAGCAGTGTTGGAAAAGGACCTGAGAATCAGTGACTTTGCGGCCTCCCGGTTTGGAAAGACCCTCTGGGCTCCCCACAGCTGCCTGGTATGCATAGCGTGTCCTGAGCTCTTCAAAAATCTGCGGGGTCCATCATGTTGAACTAGGCGGTATATGGGGTACCTAGTCAGCTTTGTTCACATTTTCTGTCGCCAAACTTGGCGGTTCCATTCATCTGGCTGGGTTGCTGGCCCAGCATATTCTCCCGGAGAAGCCCCAGGCTGCACCAAGCTGTCGTCATCCTCGAAATGCTATCGTATGCGCTGCCCTACCGGGTTGGTTTTTGGGCTCGAAACACGACGGGGGATGACAACCCCCCGTTTGGCCAACACATGTTTCCATCAAAATTTGGAAATCTGAGCAATACCCCAATTTCGTAGAAACCCACGAAAAATTGGGTGTTTCAGCTGCAATCTCTGGGCGCCGCAACATGATGCACCCACTGCTCGATGGGTGTGAACCTGAGCTTCAAAAAAAACCTGACTGCTGGATTGGTACTTGTGTCACTCCACCTCGAGCTGGAGCACGTTTCTGCAGTCAGAAACCAGATCTCTGAGCTGCTCAATGTGCGTTCCCTTTGGATACCGCTCAACTGGGGAAGCCACTTCCCCGTCTTTTTGATGACTTCCTGTGCCACCACACCACCCAGGAAGGCACAGAGCCTTGGAACATTCCGGAAATCAACGTCCTCGAATCGGTTTTTTCGATCGTGGAATATAGGGAATCATCCCATTGAAAACCTGGAAAATGGCCGAAACGTGTCAAATATCATCAAAAAATCGAAAATCCTGCCATTGTCCAAAAGTTATTGGGGGCAATCTATCCCGTTGAAATCTGCCGATGCACTTGGCCAGTCGCCACTTCAGCGCTTGCGCGCTACATTGCTGCTACAAATCGCGCTATCTTGTCGAACGCTTTGGTCGCAGCTTCCAGTTCAGCTCCAAAATTACCCATGGCGCCTGTGGCCATTTTTAGCACCCTAAGTATCCCTAAGTTCTGTACACATGCAGTTGGTTGCAAAACAGATAGATTTCAATCATCAGATTGATGGCACTGAAGAAATATGTTATCAATCTGACTTCTCCAAGGCCTGCTCCTCATTCCAAAAACACCTGCGCTGAGGAGTGAGGAGGACAGTCCATGCAGCTCCATGGAGGCTCCAAAGTTGCTCTATCTCTTTAAAGTAGCAGTTATTCCACCCTTGGAAAATCACATATATTTTACACGTTGATCGTCTTTGTACACAAGAACGGACGACACTGACTCAGAGCTTCCTTTTTCCAAGCTTTCCAAGCAGTACGAATCGCTCTCTGGCTCTTGCGCGCCTGGTTCGGCTCAAATCAACACCCGAAGTAGTAAAAACAGCATTGCAAGACATCGATAGAAACGAGGTTGGTTTGCTGGTTTGCCAAAATTCTTCAGCTCCATGGGTATCCTTGACAAAATCATACAACATGCTTAAAAAGACGGGTATCCCGTTGATGCTGGATGACTTTGGTTCCAAGGCGAATCTCCGTTCATGTTTTCAGGGACTACGTGATTGAATATGATGTTACAGGAGACAGTACTGTTGAAGCCCTTCCCTCCTGAAACCAAAAGGAAGGCATCAGTAGATTATAAGTTATAAGTACCTAGTAACAACATGATAAGTACATAATAAGTACATAATAAGTACATAATAAGTACATGTAAGGACTATGAGCATGAGAATCTCATTTGAACCCCTGTCACTCCAACCTATGAAATGCTGAGATCAAAGCCTCGCTGTGCAGTCTTCACCATTTCAGGTTCAAAGGGGGCCGGACGGAGCTGTGCCGCTATACCCCGGAGGGGAGTCGTCAAGCCAGACTTGTCACAGAATTTTGCTCTGGCGGTGAGACAAGCGCCTTCTACGGCCACTGTGGTGTTGTTTTTCCTAGTTGTCCATACGTGAACACGATCAAGTTTCTCTGAGATGTTGGCTTTGGAATTCTACAACAACTCGTAGCCTTGAAGAAACCAGCAATTGGCTCAAGCCCAGTCATTCGAGACTACACAGCACCGAAAAAAAAAGGATCTGAGGAGAGGCTGGTGCTCACCATCCACCCATCTGAGAAGTGTGATCTGCTAACAACATGGTTCCTGCTGAATCAAAAACCAAAAGAATCTTCACTACTGGATCAGAAACTGTTGGCAGGGCAATGTGCTTGACTTCAACTAGGAACCATATGCTTAGGTTGCATCGCTGCAGCACAAACTCTTCACGAGTTCAAAATGAATTCTTGCGCGTTGATCCCGCGCCCAGACTGAGTGCACAGCGACATGGCAGTACTCAATTAAGGGGTCCAGGCAAAAATTGGAAGGCTCAAACATGTTTGTTCAAGGTGTCATCTATTGCAGACTGCCCCTTCTTGGCAACAAAGCAACCACGTATTCAGGGGGATCCAACCCGAAGAGTGTTTGTCACCAGGGGTTGCCGTTCAATACACTGGCACCATGCCCATTCTGTCAATTGCCATGCCCCTGCTCTTGACGTTAGTCATACGTTCGTCATGTTTGCTGCAGTCTGTCCAGGCGTTGGGAACATGGCAAATACAGTCGTCATGCAGTGGATTTGTCTGTTCCACACGGCTTCAAAGAAAGAAATCTCTGCCCCGGATCATCTGTGCTTTGAGACTACCAATAGCATATAATAGCCATTTGGTAAGCAAAGTTTACCAAAGGATTGCCACATGATACGTCAAAAAGCACGTCCAGTGAGCTGCCCTGCCAGCTGCCATGTGCGACAAAGCGAATATGACATGCTGGATTCTTGCTCCAGATCCTTGCGGATCAGGGATTTGACAGCCGCAAAAATCAGAGACTCCAAAATTCGACCAAGAAAATAAGCCACAGTTTCATACAGTTTCCTTCCCACAGTTCACAAAATCCACATCTCCATGAAATCTATCAACGCGAGCCGCCTTAGGCACCACCACGGCGGTGACTTGGTGAAGTGACGGTCTTCTCCTGAACGGTTCCAGGTTCCACATAGGTTCCACATCACCATAACGGGATTCTGTAGATTCCCAGTTCATGGAGCATGATCATCCCCAATCAATATCAATGTGTGTAATATATTAATATGTATATATATATATATGTATTGGGTAGTAAGATAGTATAACGTATAACATCATATTTCTATAATACTATACCATACCAGATACCCCGAAAACTCATCAACCAACAGGGCTTTTGATTTACCAAGGCACCGGAGCTTCTGGCTCGTCACGAAGGAGGTCGTAAGGAATCCTTTCACCTGACGCAATCTGTGGACTCAGACGAGAACGACGAGAACGGCACTGCGTACGGACCGAAATCAGCCTGAAGAGCAGCTTGAAGAGCACTGTCAGCACTGTTTCTTTACTGTTCTAGGCACTGGAGAGCCTGCAATCAGCCTTCGGATCTGGTCTTTTCCCTCCAGTACTTCCTGCGAGCTGGTCACGCTCAGATGCTAGATAGCTGCTAGATGTATGCCAGATTTCAGCACTGGAGGACAGTGCTGGAGACACAAAATGGTGCTCAGGTTCAATACGGCATGCATTGCATGCATCTCAAGTAAAGCTTCTTTCGGGAGTTCGCCAGTAGAACTGTCCTCACTGTCCCAGTTGTTGGTCACCAATTTGTCTGTCGGCCTATCAAGGATGAACACGGATCAAGAATGACGACACCGGACAGATAAACCAGGGTAATCAAACATGGCTAGATGGGAAATCCCCTATAAATATCTATAAATGGGGGCTTCATTATAATGGGAAAATCATCATAAATGGGTGACTGTCCATTGCCATATTTGATTCCCAGAGGGTATGTTGCTCATTTGGTGCATGTCATGCCTGCTGCCAAAGCCATTGCGAAGGCTTGGATCGCCACCTGCCCTCAGGAGATGGTACCTCACTTCGGGTCATGACTTGATGGGGAGAAAAACGTTCTATGATATGATATATGTGATAATGTTCATATGGAATGTATATAATTATATCGATATATGTACATACAATTACATACAATGCATTTATACGTGTGTTAATATTGTTAATATAAATCCAATTAAATCCATATACATACCATACCATGCCATGCCATACCATACCATACCATTACCATTACCACTACATTACCATACCACTACATTACCATACCACTACATTACCATACCACTACATTACCATACCACTACATTGCCATACCACTATATTACCATACCACTACATTGCCATACCACTACATTACCATACCACTACATTACCATACCACTACATTACCATACCACTACATTACCATACCACTACATTGCCATACCACTACATTACCATACCACTACATTACCATCCACTACATTACCATACCACTACATTGCCATACCACTACATTGCCATACCACTACATTACCATACCATTACATTACCATACCATTACATTACATTACATTGCATTGCATTGCATTGCATTGCATTGCATTGCATTGCATTGCATTGCATTGCATTGCATTGCATTACATTACATTACATTTACAGTACATACATTCCATCCATCCATCCATCCATCCATCCATCCATGCATGCATGCATCCATCCATCCATGCATGCATGCATGCATGCATGCATGCATGAATGCGCGCGCATCTGCTGCTTGTCCATTGCAACCTGCTCTCCAAAAACATCACATCACTTAGTTCACGACGCCACGCGAGCGTGGCCAAGATCAGCGGCGAAGTGAAAGCAGGTGGTGCCGGCATCGTCGCTTGTGTTCGGGTCGGCCTGCAACTCTCTTGGAAACTAAACAGCAATCCACCTGGAAAGAAACTGACAAAACACATAAAATACATTAAAATACAAAGTCCGGAGTTTGCAACCAATTGTGGCCAATGAGTATTGCTTGAATATACCAGCTTATCCCAATTATATATTGTCCTCTTCACTCATGTGTCATGCTCCCTCTGGAGTTTCTCTGACGCTAATTGCGACACGCTTGAGGTAGCTCTCTGCTCCGGTACCAAATTCAAGTCCAAGCACCCCAGTGCTCAGCAGCAGCTGCATAATCTCTGCACGGCCACGCACCGCAGCAGCATGCATCGGAGTTCTTAGCAACAGATCAAACATGTCACCATGGCTGCATGAAAATTTGGAGCAAGCCTTAAATATAGATACTGTATATTGTAGATATTGGATGATCGCTACCAGTTGCATCCAAGTCCAGGATGGAGCTATGAGCTTACCAAGTGTCGAATTCAAACTACTACCACTCTGGAAGACCTCCCAGCTCAAGGACGAAGTTGGAATTCTCCGACAAGTATCCGTGCTCCACGTCGACCAAACTCATGGCTGGTCACCTCATCCTAAGAGCATGACTCCGGTGTGTCTTTCGGGGTGAACCCTTAGTGCTCAGATTTCATTCAACACACAGGTTTTGTCAAACTCTAACAGCATACTGTACCTAATCTACTTGCCCCATCTTGGAGGATTCAATCATCCACATGCTACTCTTAACCTACCAATGATCTCGAGCTGAAGGGCAAAAGCGGATATTTTATCACAATTCCATAGAATTCCATCACGATTCCATCATCACAATTCGTGATAGCTCTGACAGCTCAAGCCTTCACATCGATACCCTCCTTCTGCAAATCCTTGATGGTGGCCTGGTGCGGCGCGAACACGGAACCACCGAGCGCGACACCGAGTTCAACACCAAGCTCTCGGCCCTCGGCTCCCCACCACCGGCCTTCAAGCCTTGGATGTCGCAGTTCAAGACCATGTCATGGAGGACAGCAGCTGCCATTGTCCTCCGTCACAAATAGTCACGATGCCCTTGAATCCAACGAATGTCCCAAGAAGTGTGCAATTTTCGAATAGTTTTGGTTCGGATGCTTATCTAACAATGTTTAGAGATGGCGGGTCGGGTTTGGACCGATATAAGTGCCACTAAGCACGCATATTGACACGACCTGTGCTGCCCAAAAGTTCATCGCGTCTCAGTCCTCAACTTGTCCAGCTCTTTTTCCCACGTCCGGTACTTTGAGCGGCTGAGAAAGCTGCGCCATGTCGTGCACACATGCCGCGCATACATGCCGTGCACACATACCGTACACACAATGGTCCACAACATGAATCCCAAACAAGCCAAGAGTTCATCTCTTCCGAGGTTTGGATGCTTTTAGAGACTCTGAATTTCTGAAAATTGTTGCATTCATGGCATTTCTTGAAAGCGTGTAGCCAAGGTGGGGAAGAAGCCTCATCTTGTCGCTCCTGGCCAGCTCACGACGCGGGGCTTTCCTCTGAAAATGATGAAGCCACCGATGCTACGTGCTGACTGCAAAGTTGAAGCTCGGTTTCTGCCACGAACAAGAGCTTTTCATGTTTTATGGCACTTTTGGCCATTTCGAAATTGTACACTATAGATCTTATAGAAAGGATTGCCACTACAACGATGGCTGCGGGCCAAATTGAAAGCACTCACAGCTCGATTCGTTCTCGACACGGCTTGCCACCGCACCGAACCTTCAAGGGAACCCTCCAAGTTTCTTTAATGTTTGTCTCTGAGAACCAAACTTCCGCGGGAACGTAAATCATGGTCAAACCGATCCTGCGATGAGGGCTGGTGTTCCGCCCTGAGCGATGTGCAGCTTGGCTGTCAAAAATGCCATACTCACCCGGCTTCAATTCCATATTCACAGGCTCTTCTGATGGCAGGTCCTCTGGGCGAATGCTTTGAGAATCATAAAGGGCTGAGCACTCATCATAGCCTTTCACATGTTCCAGTTTCGTCTTATGGGTGCCTGGGAAGAACTGCATGGCCCCATTCTCCATTGTGACATTGTCAATTGCAACCCAAACACTCACGACTGGTTTCGACTCTGGGTTGATGCCCCAGTAAGTGCGGTCTTGATGTGTGCCAATGATTGTTAAGCACTTGGGAGAGCTTTCACTGGAATCAATCGAAAGTGTTCGAGGGTACTTTGCAAAGAAAGTCGTGTGAAGAAGGACAACATCCTTGCCCACAACCTCTTGAACTGCATCCAAGACCTGAGGGTCTGTAGCAGCTTCCATCACAACATCTGATCGAAAATGGGAATTCCAGGTAGCGTTTTGCTGTTCAATAGCCAAGCCCTGCTTCTCCCAATCGTTCACTTGATCTACTAGCCGAGCAGTGAGATAGGGATCGAACTTCCCAAGTGGAAAAGCAAAGCCCTGCTGCTGCAGATCTTTTCGCCATTCGCTGCCAGAAACCAATGGCAAGAGTGGCAAGAGTGGCAAGAGTGTCAAGAGCATTGTGGCCTTTGACCAAGTCCTCTCTACTAAAAAGCCTTTTGCCAGGGTATTGAGGCTAGGACGACCTGATCTTGAGCCAATAAATGTAAAGTGTTTGGCATGGCAAATGTACTTGCCAAGCCCCGTACAACCCCACATCACAATCACAATCGCATTGCAACTTTCATGACGTCTTCCAGTTCCAGTCCTCCACGTCCACTTCAGCAATGATCGTCATGGCCCCATGTACCGATTGTTTCACCGTGAGCCTCATGCCCTTGTCCGCAGCGGCTGCGGATCCAGTGAATACGATGCTGTTTCAATATTTTCAATCCAGACTCGGTCCCTGAGCAACATCTATATCTCAACACATAGAAACTGGAAGGTGGAAGCACAAGGTAACAGGATAAAAAAAATCGGGAAGCAGCTTACATTGCTTACATCAAAATCTTTCGCATAGCCAATGTCCACTGTCCAAAACAAATTGCTCAAGTCAGATCTGAGCTCTCCCTTGGTGCCAGGGCCCTGTAAGCTCAGTCTCGAAGAGCATGCTGAAGCGCTTGAAGTTTGCCTGGCACATTGAAAATTGCACTAAGTATTGTCAAAAAAGGCACAGCACAAACCTCGTTTCACTTCGTTTCACTTGCACCTCCAAAGCTGCCATGTCCTCAACAGCCTCTCCGCTTGGGAAGCCCCACTCCACCTGCCAGGTAGGTGTGTGTGTGTGTGTTTGGGAATCAATCAACTCTGACTTCAGAAGCAAAAGGTGAGAATCACCTAGAAATTCCATGAAGTTCCAATCTCACAAGGCAACAAAAGGACAGAAAGTCTTTGAAGCTGCACGTGCCCCAGTTTGGAGAGCCTTCTGCAGCCAGCAAGCACCCTCCTCGCATCACAGGATATTTCTATGGGCACTGGTGCAGAACGTTGATCACTACGAGAACCTACCACGGGATCTTTCGTTTTAATGTTCCAACCCAAAGTATACAGTAAACCCAAATGACATGTTAATCAGTAAAATTGTGAGCAACCATCCGATGTGCAATTCAATGTAATTCATATGGAATCTGCGGCCACTCACAGAGGGCGCCTGGGACTTCTGCTCTTCACTCAACGTTTTTGCCATGTCGGCCTTATAGAACAAACTGCAGACACAGATCCTATCCCAATGATGGAAAATGTGGAAAGTCAAAATGTCCCTCCTTCATCTAATTAATTTTGGTGTGGATTTTTCCATAAGTCCTTCCGTTCAGCTGAGATTTCAGCTAGTTCCTTTGCATCTTCTTCATTGAGGAGAGCCGGGAAGCGGCCTTTGGAATCTCTAAAGCGCAAGGCAGCAGCAATCGCAAGTTGTACCTCGAGTCGCAGCAGTACAGGCTGCGGGCACCAGAACCTTGAAGTTTTGGGGAAAAAATGAAAATACTAATTACAGTACTAATTCAAGGTATGTTTTTAACTATCATTGTCGCATAATTATTACCGTATTCATGTTCGATGATTAATTCGATGGAGTTGCCATCTCATTCATTCGCATCATTATTGAAAAAGAAAAGCAATATATAATCAAACAGTATTAATCTCATTCATCTTATTCATTCTCTCGCAAAAATCATCAGTGTCAGAATTCTTGGACAAAGACAAATTCAAGGTTTTAAAAAGGTGCAGCTGGTTTGATTATTTCAAAACCGTATCTTCAAAGTTCATGTTTAATACAAGCAGGAATTGCGATGCTTAAAATAATATGAAAAAAACTACTGAATGAATAAGACAAATAAGACAAAACATAAAATCTAGAATAATGAAATCATGTTTAAAAAAATGAATCAAACTCAACATAGAGTTTATCTTGGTATCGTAATATAATTGAACATGTAGTCCAAAAGGAAAATGAAAAAATCACAGGTTGTTTCTTTGTTGCAAACATAAGTCAACTTTATATATATAAATTGATTCAAGTGCTTTGAGTATGTTGAAATGTTCTGTGTTCAGTCTCTCATTTACTGAATTTACTGCTCACTTTCCTAATCAAGCAGCCATTAATATGTTTGAATCTGTCATATTTGTGTGGACTGATTGGTATACTTTTTGAGGTATTCAATAGGCTGGATGGAAGCAGTCATCTTCAACGTCGCTTTATTGTGCTCAATCACTCCATAAGTTTGATTCAGCTTATATTTGATCGACAATAGTCGCCTTGGTTTTACTTGTAGAAACATTGACAGAAAGATTCTCTACAACATTGACAGAAAGATTCAAGAGATATATTACATATAATTCAAGGTGATTCTTTTCATGTGACGACATTTACAACATGTTGGGTTTGCCGCGCGCGCAGGTTTGCCCACAGTTCACAATCGTTTTTCAGAGATCCATGCGAATGGAAGTTTGTGTCTTTGTATCTGCAGCCGTTTGTAGGACCAGTTTTTGCTGGTCTTTGCAATGTTTTCAGCGTGTTCATTTCTTCAACCATATTATGACTTAGTTTCAATTTGGATTTCCATAGCTCAATAAGATGTTTTGTGAAGAGACATGGTTTCGCCAGATTTGGCGGAAAAATCGTTGTTGCATTTGAGAACAAGGTACATGTTTCATTGAAAAACAGAACAACATTGAAAACCAAAAGAACGTTATTACACCCCTCTCACCCCCCCCCATGGCACCTCCCCAACCCCCACCCGCCGAACCCCCCCAACAAGTGGTCGGAACCTTAGGATCATTGCTCGCGTTGGGTATATCTATCTATCTATCTATCGATCGATCGATCGATCGATCTATCTATCTATCTATTATCTTATCTTATCTTATTGTATCTTATCTTATCTTATCTTGTTATCTATTGTTTCATCTTTGCTCAGCGTTCTCACTACTCTATGTTTAAGTAGTTGGTTCCTTAATCAGAAATAAGTAATTGTTGACCATCAAAGTCAATAAATCGATGTCAAGAATCAAAATAAAGAATGAACATTAAGAAACAAAATCAAGAAACCAAATTAGGAAAAAATCAAGAACCAAAATGTTGTATAAGATCCGAATATCATATTCACAATAGAAAAATAGTCAGGTCAATTATCAATGAGACGCAATTACATGTTTGAAGAACTACGAACAAAATCAAGAGTTTCAGATAGGAAAACACACCAAACCAAAAACGCCAATGAATACACGGGTTATGCCATCCAAAAGCACTCAATCCAGAGCCAACAGTTCGTGCAGTCGTCGTGAAGCAACCAGAATAGGCTGGAGCCATTGAGGATCCCACCCAACAACCAGCTCCTGCGTGCCATGCCTGCACCGAGAGGAGGCAATCAGCCCAGGTGGCCCAAGTGGCCCTGGTCGGCAAAGGACTGGTCACACCATGTCACACCTCCTGGTCCATCATCTGCGGGTTCGCAGTGAAGGTAAGACTCTGCGCAAAGGACTGGTACCTTAAAACTGTCAAGCTGTTGCAAGACAAGTCCCACACGGAAGCCCCCCAGCTCATTTCACCTTCTGACTTTGACTTCTCAATCAAGGCATTCGTTCAGCAGCCATGGTGAGGGCACTCTTTGGTCACAGCAGGCTTGACAGAGTTTACCAAACCGCCAGATTGGTAGTCCCTCCACCTGGGTCGAACTTCCAGCTGTGGTCAACGCTACAGAAGCTCAGCTGAATTCTCACAGCCTTTGAGGGCAGCACAATTCCAAGTTGCTTGCCTCTACATCAAATTGTCAAAAAGAAATGTATGCAACGAAGGAAAGACCTCTATCAACAGAGTATGAGTACCACTTGTATAGGCATTTTCATCTGTTATTCTCGCTCCCCACTTCAGACATCTTCAGACTCTCCCATGCTGCGGCTTCAACTGTTTTGAGATTTGAAGCATGCCTCGATATCCAGGACCAAACGATTGAAGAGGGTAATCTCTCGCCTCAGAGATTCCCAGATCCCTTGAATTTATAAACTGCTCTCACCAAGAAAGCTCGCGTTGTATGTCCGTTTGTATATTTTACCATTTTTACAATTTTTACTGTTTGGCAATTTCCTCTGATTGACTCATCCTACCAGCTCAAGCTGGGACCATGGCTGTTTGAACTTCCCTTCGCTCCCGGAGGCATCAAACTCGGATTTGTAGTGGTCATACTGACGCTGGAAATTGGTGAGCACCTCCCGCAGTCCACACGAGGCGTCAAGAGGCCCGAGATTCTTCGCGCCCAACACACTGGGACAATGGAAACAGAACGTATGATGTCCTCAGCTCTTTCTCAAGAAGCACCGTCATAATCATAGTGGATCTACAAACAAGCCACAGGGGTTCCACTTTGTCTTTGGCTTTCACAATGGGATCATCTTGCATCCAAAGCAAAGATTCCCACACATCCAAACCCTGAAACCCTCGTTGGCTTCTCTTCGCTGCCTCACCGGTTGTGTTTTTCAGCATTTCCTTCACGGCCACATCCTGGGTTGCGCTGCGTTCTATCCGCTTTGCTTCCCTTCCAGGAACTTCCACTTGATTCAAAGCACTAAACGAATCTAAACGGCCAAAGTGCCTTTGCCAACAAAAAAACACGCCCCCGATTCACTTATTCATTGGATTGGTTTTAAGGGAAAATCTACAGGAAACCATGGTTTTTACCGTCAAATATAGGGCTTTCCTGTAAATTTTCCCATCATCCAATTCTATCATAGCGTCATTCTACACAACCAACCAGATCCAACCAGGAAAGACACACATCAATCCGTCGCCCATGTGTCCTTCAAATCCACCTTGGCATCTGTTGGTGACACGACGCCGAAGCGGCGGACTTTGACCTGCCTGGTCGAGTTGGAATATGTTGGGATTATCCTGATTGTCCAGAAACCCTGTCTCCATCGATCTGATTCAAGTGTTGATTTGCCTGCTATCCGTGCAAATTCTGTGAAGTTTCTGAGCAAAGCGTCGAAGGTCCGTGAGGAGTTGGACACTAAAAGTGTCTGTACGTCTCTTAGTCTCCACTCCAAAGGATTCTTGACTGTTCTTGGCAGAAGGGATTTTCCCGGTTTCCGCCTGCCATTGAATCCAGATAGGGTGCCACGCATATCATCGAGAGCAATCATGTCGCCATCCTCTCACAGCATGCGTTCAGCGATAACAGATTGAATAATGTTTAAAATATGCATCCAAACAAGCAATTTTCAAAGAATTGCCAGGGAGTCCAAAGAACTTTCGTGTAATTCACCTTTGTACAGTGGAACTCCCATCTCCAAAAGTTTTGACTCTTGGCCAAATTCAGTTTCGGCAGGACAAGAGCTGTCCTGCAGGCCATGGTCGGAGGCCAAGGTGAGAACTAGAACCTGTCAACTTTGTCAAGTGTCTTGGCATAGCCCTCACTGGGCCTACTTGGCCTACAGTCACTGTAAATGTAGGAGACTTGGGTTGCAGACTGCATCACCCTCAGAGCATCCATGGACCTGTCACCAAAATGTTGGTCAGTCAACAGCAGCTCATGGGTGATGATTCGACTGATTCACTGCTAGCTTCTCTGTCAGTTCCGGCATCACGATACGGCAGGCCCCAAAAAGGCCTTCACAATATTGCTCACCGGCACAACCTCCGCCGCACTCACAGCCTCACAAAGGCACAAAACTAAACCTGCGGTAGTGACCCACCTGCCTTTCTGTGCATACATATATACATATATTTATCAGAACTGTCAAACTAACCGTCTTTACCAAATACAATGCTGGAGATGATTTCTATCAGTTGATCATCTCCGACCATTGAGCACCTAGACTATGACTCGTGTGCTTTACCTGGACCTATGTCAGCTTCCTTGGCATCGCACGAGCATCTGCGTGGGCTCACCATCTTCATCGGAGATGACATGCCTTGGATTGCCAAGGGTCAAAATCTTGTACCCCAATTTTCAGACCAAAGCTGGCAAATGGATGTTCATCTCACAGAGAGTCGCTTAGGATCCCATAATTCCCATAGGATCCCATAGCATCACTGTCTGACTTGGCACCACCCACCCATGCACCATGAATACAGGATGCTTAGGTCCAAAGTCCGAGAAGATAGAGGTGGTGACGCCCATGTTGACGGAGAGCCTCAAGGTTCAACCAAGCCTGAAAAAACTGTGACACCTATTCCAACATCAAATACATACTGCCTCAAACACAAGGATCTCCAGATCTCCAAGGATTTAAAGATAGTTATAGCATGTTATAGCATAAATATCTAGAAAACATTAAAAACCATTCCGATGTTGAGAGCCCAACACAAAGGCAGCTCCTACACCGCGCGCAGCTTCGTTGAGCGCCACCAGGAGCTGCTGGGACATCAGCATAGTCACCACCACAGCCCCATAGCCCCGGCCTTGGGACAGCATCGAGCAGCGGAAGGCGGAAGTCGATGCCTTTTTTCTATGTGTTTTCATGTTTTTGGTGTCCCTGATCAGAAAGCACGCTGGCTCACTGCCAGCAATTTCCAGCCGCCAAATGTCCAGCCACGATCTTTTCCCCCAAACCATTGCCGCCCTGTTTGGCAACGAAAGGCCCGGCTGCCGGATTTCCGAAAATCCGACATCAGATCGGCCTCCCAGGTCGCTGCAACATGCGGCTACAAAGAAATAAATCTGGCATAAGCATGCATATGCTATGTCAGATTTGTCAGATTAACGTTCCTTTCAAGTGGAAATATTGGAAGCAGCAAATCACACGGACTCCCCTCGACCGAATCAGCGGGCCCTCAATCTGGCAGTTTGAGCCCCTTCTGTTTGGTCTTTCCACGGAGTCTCACCACCTCAGATAACTCACAGAGCTCTTGGAATCCAAGATCTGCACTGGTAACAATCACAGATCGGATGTGTGGCAAACACAATAGGTGAGTTGAATGCCCCAGATTGAAGATTTGCAAATGGCGTCTTCTAGCGGTGAAGAAAGAGCTGTGTTTTGAGTCCGGTGTCGGCAAACTAGTTCTATCTCATGCCACAAGACCAAGATTTCACATACGAAACAACTTCAACAGTAAAAACTAAAACAACCTCAAAGCATTTAAAATATGGCGAATGAGAATGGCTTTGTGGCTGCTCGTTTAAAACGGAAATACTGCCATCACTGCCATCCTTGAAGCCCTGTTTTTCCCATCCGAGTCAGGGACTGGTCTGGGATCTCGTGCGTCTGCAAGTTTTCGCTTTTTGATGACCGGTTCCCTGCTGGTAGCGGCATCACCCCTTGATCCGCTGTTAGCCTCAGGTGGCTTTTTAGGAGCGATGGAGCTGACACGTGAGTGAAACAACCTACTGTGTTTCAGAATTCAAAGAAAAAACAGAACGAATGAAGAGTCTGTATGAAGGCAACCGATGACATCACTGACACCACCAAGAGTCCTATAAAGAGTCTGTATCAAATGAAGACAAGCAATGACATCGCTGACATCACCATCAGTCGTAGACAGTGTCATGCATGTTATTGCCCTTTGCAGCAACTGAGTCTATGCGCTGCATCAAAGCCCTACTGAGTGAAACTATTGGTCCTATAGGTAGCAACAGAATGCCATGCCAGCATATTACTCTCACAAAGACCAAGGAATACAGTGGGTAAGGGTGCTGCTACTTCTGCAGGGGAACTGTCCTCACTTTCGCCTTGTCAATGTTCAAAGTCGAATGATCATGTCTGCAAAACTGATGCCAATGCAAATGGACTGTGATTGCGACTACGGGCTGCTCTGGGAAAAGTAGAGAGGCAAGGGCCATTTGGTACTGAACTTTCAAAGGATCGGAACAGTTCTGCGCCTTCAGCTTTTGGTAGGTCTTCTGCAAGCTTCTTGACGGCCAAGCTAAGCCATTTTTCTGGAAACTCTGCCTCCAAGTTACTCTTTAAACCCTTGCTGTATTGGTGCATATCACATCAGTCGTCGCATATTTGAGAGGAAGTCTTGTGCCCAGAGTCTCAAAGCCTCGGCTTGCTTGGCTGCCTGCGCTGGAAAGTATGGCCAGCATTGCCATCGGTACTGGACAATGTCGCCACGGTATACCACTGTATGCTGTGGATACTTGGTGACTCAATGACTCAATGATTTCAAGCTAAACAAAGCATCGCCATGTACAGCCTCCTGTTGTTCCCCATTGCCTCCAGAATATGCTTTGTTTCTGGCATCGGAATCTCATCAGCCTGCAGAGTGATGGCTTTATTTCTGCGGGTGCGCCCCACCCAATGCGGAGGTGCACAGTTGACCCTGTCTGCCTGCGAAAGCGGATTTCTGAATGCAATCCTGTGAACTTTGCCAGCAAATCTGCGGAGAGCTTTCACTGCCAAGATCGCTGCTTCCTGCCCAGGCAATCTCTGCTTTAGCTTCCAGATGTGATATTCCAAGCAGTACGATCATGTCTCATCAAGCTGCCTGGTGTATCTTCTTTTTCAAAGCAGTTTTTGCATCTGAGGCAGAATCCTTCAACTGCTAAGTACCAATATGACTCAAACTGGCCCTGCACAGCATCCGCCATGACCCTTTTCTCAAAGCTGCGAAGCATATCAACCACTTCCCTCAGGAGCAGCATATTGTCCGGGACAGTCTACAAGTCTTTCTTGCCACCCAACCCTCTTGGAAGAAGGTTGGTGACTGGCGAGCGCTTTGGCTCCGCGAATCTCATTTGTCCTTTCTTGCCCTTGGGCTATCTTCGTTGTGGATCAATTCCTCGGAATTGCAGTGTTATCATGATCAAAGGGCAAAGGAAATGCACTTCCAAAGATGTCCAAAAAGCCCTTGCACAGCACATGCTGCAAAATGGCAGTGGAATGTGGCTGAAATCCAGAGTCAAAAGAGATGGCCAAGTCGCAGGTTGCACATATTGCTTCTTGACGGACAGGCGCTTTTCCACAGAAGCAGAAGCCTGCGAAGTCTTCTGAGGCTCCGTGATTACAGAGTAAGTAATATTCTCTTGGTGGTTCCAACCCCTCAAAATGTCAATCAATTGGGATCATCCCAGGATAAGCAATGTTTGAAACCACCAATCGGCGTTTCAATTATTCGTCAATAGTAAGTAATATTAGACGCAACGCCCACCATTTGCCCCACAGTTTACATGGGGTAGGATGGGGTGGGGTGGAATAGAGTGGGGTGGGGATGTTAACGCTCCCTTGGCCATGTTCCCTCGACCATGCACAAGATGCTGATGCTACGCTCACATGGGGTGGGGTGGGGTGGGGTGGGGATGTTATTGTTCCTTCGGTCACGTTCCCTCGACCTTGCACATGATGCCGATGCCATGGGGTAGGGTGGGGTGCGGTGGGGTGCGGTGGGGGGATGCTAACGTTCACCCGACTTTGCACAAGACTTTGATGCTGCATCAGTGGGGTGGGGTGGGATGGGGCGATGATAACACTTATTCGACCTTGTGCAAGACTTTGATGCTGCGCCCAAGATGATCTAATCATCATGGTTTAAGGTGGGGTGGGGTAGGTGCATTTTGCAGCAATTTTCTAGGATTCTGTTAGAGCTGTTCGTTCTAACGAGATTACTGGAACTTGCATTTTGCAACGGTTCGTTCGGATTCTGTTTGAACTGTTAATGCAACCAAAAGTGCTGGAACTGTGCATTTTGAACCAATTTTCAAGGATTCTGTTGGAAGAAGACGATGATCATACTAATGATGTTGATGATGTTGTTGTTGATGATGATGATGTTGATGATAATGGTGAAAATGATCCCGTCAAACTCTTCCAGAAGCGGGGCAAATGGTGGGAGTTGATCGTAATATTGCAATAAATCATATTAATATATACTGTAGTCATATCCCCATTTCACGGTGCTAGTGCTTGCACCCCCCCCCATTTTTGCTGGTAAAATCCCAAAATAGAAATCTATCTCTATCTATCTATCTATCTGTCTGTCTGTCTGTCTGTCTATCTATCTATCTATCTATCTATATATATATACAGTCCATAATATATCTATATATATATATATGCATACATACATATTTATTACTGTTATTAGTATTATTGTTGTTGTTATTGCTTATTTAATTAAATAGTTGTTTATTTAATTAAATATTTATTTATTTATCTATTTATTTAATCTAGTTATCTATGTTTATCTATTTATTTATATTGAAACAACCCAAAATGATCATCCTTTGCGAACTGTGCCTGCCTTGATATCTTTCAGAGGAAGGTTCTCCAGGTGGAAGGCGTGGTTGAAGCGACGATAGGTGTACAACCAAACTACAGCGCTGCTTCCCTGGGTTCGGGATGCAGTGCCCAACCCATCCCAAAGGAACGGATAAGGGTCTGTGATTTTTGCACTGAAAACCTGGCTCAAATCGGCCCACTGATCTTGCTGCGGCCGGAAAGCCGCAATAACCCCCGGAATGATGCTGTTTGCACGCTCGAGAAGAACGCCAGTCATGAGAATGATGTAGATTAACCTGATCCCATCCACGGGTGATGGCTCATATATTGTGTCACTTGCTGTTGGAAAGCTTGGTATGTTATTTTGTATCATTTTGTTACATTCTTTTGACTGGTTCAGAGGTCCTCATGACTTTACCAACGTCCTCTTTTGAGGTCCCTGCACACCCTGCTGAATGTGGCGCAGCTGGGTGATCCAGAAGACTCCTCCCAAGTCAGCCTCGACATCTGAGGTGCACCGTCTCTTGTTTCAAGTGGAAATGGCTCAACGGGACAAATGAACACAGACAAAAAGCTGGTCATGTTCAGTATTTCATAATGTTTGAACTTCCCACTATGAGGGTCAATAATTTGGGGTTATACCAGTTATACCCAAGTATTCTTCCACACTCTGGCCAAAGCCCAAGCCTTCTTTGTCTCTGAATAAACCTCAATTCGGACAGGGTCGACAGACCAGACTGATGCATATTCTACTATATATCTTCTTGAAAAAGTGATGCACTCACGGCGTAAAACCATGAAGTGCCACCCGAGGTTCAAAAAGATAGGAGTACAGAAAGCGACACCTCAGCATACTTATTCATACTTGGCTGGTTGGCTGTACCGGAGTCACTGAATTACTAAACTAAGGACTCAGTTGACTTTGATTGCCATGCCTGCCCGACAAGCCAACTAGCACATCTGGGAGCAGGACACGGCGCCTCAGCAAAGCAGAAGATTCTTAAGGCTCCATGCTCCGTCATGCGGCAACTAGACTTCTGAGGCCAACATCGCAACGGATCTGAGTTTTTAGAAGTTTTCTACGCCATTCTGACAGTCAGCAACCTGCCATATATCATATATTTGCTGCCAGGTCTCCATTGACGAAGCACAGCACCGTGATGAGTGGCGACAGCGTGCAGAAGACCAGGCCCGTCACCGCAATCAAGGTGTGACGCGCACTTCGCGAGCCCATGCCTTGGTGAAACAATATTGGTCAATACTATCAGTACAAAAGTCCTTGGTCAATACTATCAGTAGAAATGACCCAACAAGTGATCATTAGGAATGTCGGTTGCACGTTTGGCCCTGCAAACCCTAAAAAACTTGGTGAAAATGTGAAACGTTGGCGAGGCCGCTTCACTTAATGCCATGTTACCGTAGTAGTCTTGATCTTCCGGTTCTGCTTTCGTTCGAGCAGTTTCCTCCGAGCAGACCTGCAAAATCCGCCAACATTCCGCACTGATCAGTTCACAATATGTGGATTTCTCATGATTTCTCCACAGTAGTAACCACTCGTGTTTGGCCTCCACTTATGTTTCACTTTACCACCTTTTTTGTGGTGACCAGCCTTTCGGAATCCCAGGAACTTGAAGAGGTTCATGTAGCGCAGCATGTTTGTGCCATGGGTACCCCACCTGGAGGACATCCATGGACATCCCAATTTCAAAACCACATTTGAATCAAAGTTGGAAAGACTGCCCAAGCCCCCAACTAAGTGCCCTGCTGCAGGGGCACGTAGTTCAAATAAAAATGGGTGGCTGCAGGCAGTGACTGCGCCAGCATCTTAAGAATCGCAGTTGGATTCTGCGCCAGAGGACCGCAATGCAAGGGGGGTGCGAATGCGTCGGACCTGCATGGGCCCCGAGTATATACCCCTATGCCTATGTACCTTTTAATTCCGTTTAATGCGCTTAGCTGCTTAGCTACTATATGTTTGACAATCCCAATCAACTCCTGCTGGTTAAGCCAGAGCATGGGAGTTCAACCTATTGATATCGGGTAGTCGCACCTGGCTACGAAAAAAGTGCCAAAGCTAAGGAAAAGGCCGAGAAAGCTCCAGGGCCCGCTTTCTTTGATCAACCTTCCGGACCCCTGGATCCAGTCCTCTACCAGCTCTCGAACTCTATCCCAGAGCGACGTGCCCACCGCTGTCCTGAGAAACGAATTGAAACGAATCGAACTTACAAAGTCAAAGGTTCTGCCATCTTGGGCAACATGAGCAACTTAAGACCTCGCAACATGGTTCCACTGACAGCGCCGTGAAGAAACACTGATCTTTGTTCAAGTGACACCAGCAGCACGTAGACCACCTTGGCCGACAGGGTCTCAACTGGCGTACCCCTAGAATCCAAAGGTTTATCAGATATCATCATTTGCCGTTTAGAATAATGGAAATCTTAGAGTGTATGGAGGGCTTGAATGGCTTAGAGCTTGTGCACCTGCCTTCTTGAAAGGCACTGTATGAACCCTGAACCAAGGCGGGTTGCGCTGAAGAGATTCCTGGATCAGATTCAGATTCAATTCAGATCTTATTAAGATCAAGATTGGATTAGACTTTCAGAATCCGAATCCCAGTCAGATTTTGATTGACCTTAGATTCAGATTCGGTTTTAGGTTTAGATTCTGGCTAGATTAGGTTAGAGTAGACTTAGATTTAGATTTTGATTGGATGAGATCAGATAGACAAGCAAGAGGAAAAACAAAGATAGAGATCTATGCGCGTACATACACATTTTTCATCAATGACCTGCCAGAAGGACTGACGAGGTTCCGCTAGAGAGTATATCAATCTTCTGACAGCAACTAGAAACACCTCCGCCGAGGGGCCAGGAAGTAGAAATACCACTGCTGAATGTAGTGCTGTTCCCAGGCATCTGCCTGGTCAGGTGTTCGACTGGAAAGACTGGGGCTGGCGGGACTGTGAGGGCCGATGCCAATATTTAGCTACTGGCTTTTGCACTGCCTTGAGAGCGAAGCAAGCGCTAAAAATCATCACCTCCGCTGGTTTGGAACAAAGACAAAAGACGTCTATAGACTGCAATGAGTGTGCACGCTAAAAATTGAAGCCTGGATGTGTGGCACTTTCTACTGGACAGTTTGCATCAGGATGGACTTGTCAAGATGTGACAAGTCATCTTTGTTTGTAGAGACACCCTGACCACTTTGGATACTTTGTGATTTTGCCAAGCCGCCAAAAATGTGGGCAAGAAGGACATGAACAAGTTGAGTCCGATACTGCTTGCCTGAACAAAGATCTGAAGCTAGCACCTGCTTTTGCTGATGACAAGACTCCACAGAATCGCCAATGTGCCGAGATGCCAATCCATCCCACAAGGCTGCCATGCTGGGATTGCGGCTAAAGAAGTCATTCAGGAAGCTAATCTCAGGCGACAAGTACATGGAGCCGGGGGAGCGAGGGGAGCCGACTGTCAAGGCGGGCGTCCCCGCTGCTGACCCCTACAAATCTGGAGACAAAAAGCATCAAAAAGCACTGGTTCTGAAGGATCTGGATCTCACAACGGTGAATCACGGGTCAATTGTTTCTTCCACCATGGAATCAAGGAGAGTATCATCAACATCCACAGTACAGTATAAAACCTGATCGCATGCAGGTGAGAACAAAACTGAAAGGCGTTCAACTGATCGCTGTCTATGCATCTTCAGATTCAGAGTCAGCGAGCTCTGACCCAGGCCTTGCTCACACTTTCCAATGTGAGCAGGTTGGTGATGCCAGCCACTATCGGAATGAAGCCAAAGAAAATTCCCGCAATCAGACCTTGCCACAGAGACCGGCACTGCCACCGAAAAGTTCAGCCATAATCTGCAGACAAAGAACCATAACCCACCATCTGGGTCGCGGCCACTTTGCGTGGATCCATCTGAGCGTACAGCGACTTGTGACAGTTTGGATGCAGTTTGTTCCCTCGAAGCCTTCTCTCAGACCCCACCTCGAGGTCATTGTAGCGCACATCTCCAGGATCAGGGGGCACGGACACAACAAATTCCTCACCAAATGCAACGAAGGTAAGGCCACACTGAAATGAATCTTATGGCAAACCAGCTAGCCGCATCTTCCATCACATCAAAGTCTCTGTAGGATATAGTCGATAATATAGTGTGCCAATGCTGACTTGCATGTCAAACATCTCTACAGCCGGTACTTTGCCTCATCATCTGCGGTGTATCGCATGTTGAGGGCCTCAGATCAAGCTGGGCTGGTTGAACGTGGTTTTACCTTTCAATTGACTGGTTCAAGGGACACTGGAGTTTTATCGATCGAGAGTAGGGGGTTCTTGTTGAGTTTACTTTAATCCTTCAAAGTGTTGGGCTCAAAGCAGCGGACCATAATGCTCTGCTTCTGGTCCTTGAAGGTGATAAAGGCAGATCCACTGATGCCTTGCACCGCTGGAACCATATGGCATGCCATATGGGTGAGTCTACCAGGTGAAAGCCAAGGGCCTGCCTTGAAACCATTGTTGAAGTGGAATTAGAATGCAATATTATTAACATAATTATACAGCCCATCACGGTCGGCCGCGGCGCCTTCATCTGTTTTCAGGGCCTTCTCTCGCTCCTCGTCGACCTCAGAAAGCAAATCCACCCAAAAATATCAGAAATGATAGGGTGCTTCAGAAAAAAAATGGAAACCAAACGATGGGAAACCGTTGCATTTTGAAGTCCTGGCCTTGGTGACAGCTGCGTCCAAGGCAGTCTCCAGTTTGGCCTTTCGCTCGGAGTCCACTTCGCCTCCAAGGAACCAAGAAAAATTGCCCATGCTGAGTTTATATTGGGAAATTCCTTGGGAAAACTCACGGGAAAACAGGTCTTGACAATGTTTCAAAATGTTCGCTGTAACTCCTCTGAAAAACCCTAAATTCTAAAAGATTATGGTGTGGTCATAGGGTGGGGTGAAGCAGAACGCAGCAGCGCCCTGCCCCGCGACCCTTTGGGTTGAGGGGCGTCGCTTGAAGGTTGGACACCCTAAAAACCTAAATCATTAACCTTAAATGCCCTAAACTCCAAGACCCTAAAAACTCATATCCTAGCACCCTAAAACTTCAGCCTAAACCATACAAACCGCTCTTTTGTTTATACATCATGAGATGTGGACATCCATGCTTGTTGCCAGGGTGTTTTGGAATGGTGTGTGGGTAGGGATACTGCACTTTTTGGGCAAACCCACCTGGCAATGGGTAGAATGGATGAACTCCACAAACTTCACCAATTAGTAGATGATTTTAAAGCAAGGTCTTGCAGGTCGTAGAGGTATTGCCCCAGAATGGGTGAACATCCAAAAATGGGATACATCAAATCCACTGGTTAATGATCATGTTCCGAGATCATTATTATGAGAATTTCCTTGTGGGGGGAATGCCCAATTTTTATCCATGTGTCAGACACATCTATTGGAAAACGATGGAAAACGTCTCTGCATGTCTCTGCATATCAGGCTCATCACTACTTGGATGTGTTCCATTTTTTTCTCAAGAACTCTGGCCTGATTTGTCCCATTGAAACTCTGCTTCGTGCAGGTCTTGACTGCAATTGTCTCGGGTTCTAATGCCTCAGATATCCATCAGTTCAGGAGCTGACTGTTACTGCGGAGCAGAATCCAAGGATATCTAAGGTTTGTGTATGTGTGTAAGGTCGGCTTATCCCGCAACAGGCTGATTTGCAAACTGAAATGGATTGCACAAAATGGCTTGTACCAAACGCTCCTGGTCTTCCCTTCCCTAACTTTCTGTCTGGATCTCCCTGCAAGTGTGCCCAGATGCATGACTGGAGCATTCCACATTGCCGTATGAAGCTCACGTCTTTCAGGCATCCTGCACCAAAGATTTCCTCGAAAAAACTGGTCAAAAGCGATACACTTCGGTACCTTGGCTCATCTTGGCTCCACTACTCGTCAACGTTTCATGAACAGCGGGCAAGTGGATCATGGCCAACAAACAAAAACTGCACAAAACTATGGACGGTCTGAAGGTGTTGATATTTTGCATACAGGTATATATATAATATGTGCCAGCATGTCGATCCTTTTGTCTAAGCAGGTTCCAAGCTTTGCGACACAGTCGACAATACCCCTTTCCGAAAGTCGCAAAGTCCAACGTCGTCACATGCTTTTCAGCGTTTACTTATGAGTCCAGGCACTCAAAAGGGATACTCTCAACGAGTACAGTATGTGATCTTGGCATAGGCATCCGCATCAGCCATGCTTTGCGTCTCTGCATAAATTCCTTCTCCTGTCGTTTTGCATTGCGCAGGCATTAGCAAGACTTCCCTGAACCAGAATGGACAGGGCTTGTCTGAAAATAGGGGAGCCCTAAATCCACTGCTTAATCATCACTCTATAAATAGCAAAAAAAGGGGGTTAATCCCCCAATTTCAGACGATCCCGAATGAACAGGCCTTTAGGACCTGTTTCTACCAAGCCAGCTGCCTCCTAGCTTACTCTCGAAGCATGTCCAACACTTGGAAAGGAGATTAGAATCCCCGGCCGCATATTGTCCACATATATGATATGTGCACAGTGCAAAATGTGGCGGCAATGCACGCCAAAAAAATGCCATCTAAATGTAAACCATGCCCTTGCCTGGACCCTGGAGACATGGATCTGCGTCACAAGGACCACGTACCACACAAAGCCAGCCACTGGATAACAAATTAGACTTCTCCTCAAGAGTTGAAGGTGTTGAGAAAATGGCATTCACAGCTGGAACAGGCCAACTCTTCCACAAAACTGGACACAGGAGCACCTGTCAAGTCCCAAAGTATTGAGATCAATGATACTGATTACATATCTTGATGAATCTATCAAAACAAAGTCTAAATCTTGAATGTTGGTCGCTGCTTGCAAGCCGAAGGTGCTCTTTGACATTTGCGAAGCCAATAGAACTCAGGCGGCTATTTGCAGCATGTCCACCACTGAAGGCATACAAAGGACCTCGACAAAGAAGCAGGATCAAATCCATTGTGCGTTTGGCATCGAGATTCCCGGCGTACAAGACATGATCTAAGCACATGATCTAAGCAGCTTCAGCATAAGGGAAATTCGAAACTTGGTGCCCACGCTCAGCACAAGCAGTGCGGGAATGCCAATAAGCAGCATCTGATTCATGACCTCAGCGTTGGATAGGGCTTTAAGACTCTAGAGCCGTCCAACTCCTTCCTCCGATCTCATCCAGCTATGTACAGACTTCCGATTCAAACATAGCTCCCAGGTCATAAGTGACAAGATGTCATTGCAATCAGAGGCAAACCCACACCCTGAACGTATACCTTGACTGTTTTGGCTGCCTAGTGAGATTGCTGAGGGTATATTTGACAGATCCAAAGTCAAAACAACAAAATATAGAGCAAAGCAGTACACTATCAAACAAGCAATCTGGCAGATGGGCAAGCAGCTACCAATTAGAGGCGTAAAGAGCCCGCAGCTGGTGATGAAAAGAACTGTCAAAACAAGACCATGGGCCATGCGTGCCACCTGACTCCCCACTTGGGGGTGCAGTTCTATTAATAAGTGGGTTATATAAGCATAGTCATCGGGGTTCTGTCCCAGCTTATGGAGGTTATTGCCACAATTATGCCCACTAATAACCCCAAGTGCACTCCCAAGCAGGACTCAGGTGTGCGTGTCTGCTAACATGGTACCAATGAAATCTTCAGCATAGGGCTCAACTTCAGCATGCAAATCAGTGCACATCAGCCAACTAAGGTTCTCGCAAAAATGGAAAACTGAATGAGCATACCTCAGACTGCAACATCCAAGACCTTCCAAGATCTTCCAAGACGACATTCTGGATCTTTGCAGAGATACACCCCTACCGGCCCTACCGCGTTCGAACCCGGTCAGGTCAAGTAGCCATGGTCAAGCCCTGCGAGTTCGATCACATCGTCGACGCTGATTCTGAAGCTGGCCATGACCTCAGTCGCTCCAGGACGCCATTCAGCAAGAGATCACTTTATCGGTAGCTGATCAATGCTGATGGCCCCTGATGATCCTGATGGCTGGTCTTGATTACTATTGCAAAAGCTACTGGCGCAGAGACACTTGTTTTGCGCTATGCGCGGCTTGCGCCACCATAGTGGCGGTCAGAGTCACATCCGGGTCTGTGCTGGATGTATGCTGTGCAGACATGAATTGACATCGGTTTTCACACCCATGGTCTTTTTACAGACCAAGGATGTCTCGCTGCCTTTTGGGTCTTTGTTTCTTGCCCTTGCAATCGCTTTCTTGCTTGTTTCTTTGTCCATGTCAAAGGCCAAAGTGCCTTTCTGTTGCAGGGCTTCCATTTGGTCGCATCTCATCTTCTTGGTAAGGCAGTCGGCTACCATTGTTTTGGTTTCCACCCACATGGCTCGGGTGGAGGCATCTTTTGGTACATGGTCTCCATAGAGTGGGTCGCCATTCTCTTCACCAGGTTGGCGCCATAGAACTTGGCGCAGGTAGCTAAGGTCAATGGCCAACCTCTTGTCACCTGTGGTTCCTGTTCCAGCTTGGTGCAAATGGGCTTCC
>Ga0126342_10000386_pt1:0-25000 | contig 45935 bp, 40 predicted proteins | sample Cyp1metagenome_FD_92528 | JGI IMG/M metagenome (GOLD analysis project Ga0126342, IMG submission 92528) | Coral microbial communities from Lord Howe Island, Old Settlement Bay, Australia - Cyphastrea 1 metagenome | ecosystem: Host-associated > Invertebrates > Cnidaria > Coral ...
TAATATATATATTATATATATTATATATATATGATATATATATTATATATATATATTATATATATATATATTATATATATATATATATATATGATATATATATATGTATATATATATATATGGATATATATATATATATATATGTATGTATCTCCCTCTACTTTTGGCCAAACCTTGGATTCTTGCGGGATTAAATTACTATTCCCCAGCAGTTTTGTGGATTTTTTTTGAAAGATCACCATAGACACAAAGGAGATTCGACCCAACAAGCGTGGGGATAGCAAATGCAAGCTGACTACCAAGGGAAAATACCGGCAATCAACTGTGGCAATGGAAAACTGGAGATTACCCCGTATAAATGGAGGATTTACCCTCTGGTAATTTAACATAGCTATTGAAAATGGCCCACTTATAGTGGATTTACCCATTAAGAATGGTGATTTTCCATAGTTATGTTAGTTTACCAGAGGGTAATAGGAAATTAAACGAGCATCGATACATGGGTTTTTTATCCAGCAAGCCATGTGGGATCGCCCGTTCGGCGGAAGAGGATCATCAAATCTCCGGTGCAAACGGCGGGTGAGGCTTTCCCTCTGATGTTTCTTGGTTTATGGGGCCCCATCAACTATAGTTATATCCTGGTTGGTGCTTTGGAACCATGGATTTTTTTGACTTTCCATATTAATTGGGATCCCAACTGACTTTCACTCATATTTTTCAGAGGGGTAGGTATACCACCAACCCGTATCATATTATAATGTTATTTTCCCATAAACTTATAAACCACAGTTGACCAAGTTACAAGTCAACTTAGCTGTTCATGGAGCCTCGCCTTGTAGCAAAAAAAACATGAGGTTGGCTATGTGGGTTTGTCTGAAAATAGTGTACCCCTACACCCAATGGTTTTGCTGATCATTATCCCTACTAAATGGCTATTTCATTGGGGGTATACCCCATTTTCAGACAGACCCATATAACCACTGGTTGATGATGGTTATCCCACTATAATGGCTATAAATGATGGTTAATGATGGTTGATGATGGTTAATGATGGCTATATAACCACTATAATGTCCTGAAGCTGCCTCGAACCCCCCCAGCAACTCCTTGATACGTTAAAAACCGCAGGTTTACGGAGGTGAAGGAGCCGCGAAAAACGGCGGGGTCGTCCTGGATGCGGGGAACAGGCGGTGAGGTGGTGATTTTTTGTTGGCAAAAAATGGGAGTTACCCTCTGGTAAACTAACGTAACTATGGAAAATCACCATTTTTAATTGGAAAATCCACTATAAATGGCCATTTTCAATAGCTATGTTAAATTACCAGAGGGTAGCCAACAAAAATTACCCTCTGGTAAGTTTTAGCTGTGGCAATGCAACATCTGTGCCTACCCTGTGTTTCACAGAGACATATATTGTATTGCCAGGTCCTTTTGCGAACGATGTCGGAGCTATTTATATAATCTCTGATCCAGAGGCGGCAATTTCTCTCGACAGAGCTGTCAACAGGTTGTTTGCAAGTTCTTGGTGGACGTTATTTGCGAGGCCTTCAGCGAAGATCTAAAAAAGACGCCACTGTTGAAGGCACGGCAAACGAGAAACCGAGCAGGCCAAGGAATGTCGAATGGATCTTTAGCTCTCCGGCAAGTGGAAGCCGCTTCCAAAACTGATCTTGCAAGTGCCGGTCGAATGGTTTTTGAATTGCTGCCCGATCAGCTGAAAATCACCATAAAGGTTAAAGGGTTAAAGTTATCTATCAGCGGGCCATTTTCGCCATGTTAATTTACTGGAGAGTCTGTTTAGTGGGATACCAGGGGGATAAAATGGGCATCGGAATTGTAGCGACCTCGTTGAGATTACCCTCTGGTAAACTAACATAACTATGGAAAATCACCATTTTTTATGGGTAAATCAACTATAAATGGCCATGTTCAATAGCCATGTTAGTTTACCAAAGGGTACACTGGAATGATAGCAGGGCTAATTCTCCCCATTGTGAGCCGCACTTTTCAGGTAAATCATTGCCTCCAACAACTACCCTCTGGTAAACAAAAACGATGGAAAATCACCATCTTTAATAGGTAAATCAACAAACTAAATGGGCAATTTTCTATAGCTATGTTAGTCATAACCAGAGGGTATGGCTTATGATGATATAGTATTCATAGGTTTTTTTTTAGCCAACAAAAATCACTCGGGGGGGCCCACATTGTAGAAATTTTCCAGATATCTGGGAACCCAAATACAATGAACTGGACCGTCAAGAGTGACAAGAAGCTAATGGTGAATATAGCTGCTGTTGGGTCTGCAAAATGCTCCCCAAAATCTAAAAAAAAAGGGGCGGACATGAATCAGAATCAGAATCTCATTGGTTTGAAGTTGATATGTGATGGTCCATCATTGCAGGGAGACCTGAAGATAACACAGAAACATTACCGAACCACAAATGCGGCAGTGGTGAAGGGTAGGCTAGTGGATTATTTGGTGTTCAAATGGAAAAATATGACTGATCAGCAAAATGTTGTTTTTCATTGGGCATCGAAGTTTAGCCATGTTCAGTTTCAACTTGAACATCAAGCTTTGGTGGTCTTAGATTTCCAACTATTCCCATGAACAGATGATTTGGGTATGGGCCATCTGTATGGGGTATGTGGATCAGAAGTTATCGTCTTGCGAATGAACTCAAGCAGCAACTTGCTGCCATTTCTTAGGCATGTTTTTCGATGTTTGCAGACGTGTTTACGCACCGGGCACGTGGCGCCTGTAGACTCGTGATCACATACCAGAAAGGACCTGATGGGGGTGATCTGCTACACCAAGACCCTGGGGTGAATCTGTTGAGCTCCACGTTGGGGTTGGAGTTACTAACATGATGGTGGACATGTGTTCGTTGCGAAATCCCTAATGTCTTTGTTGTTTGTTTAAAAACATATTAAGAAACGTTGAAACAACAGCATTCACTCCCCAAATTTGGTTACACTCCGAATTTTCACCAAACTACATCTAAATCCCCAATGGCAAATCGGTTGCTACATCAGCCCCACTCCAGGAGGGGTGCAGGCTCTTTACCTATCACCGTCTTGACACAGTCTGGTGGACAGAGGAACCTTGTCCGTTTCATCAAGTGGAGGCGAGGCATTGGAGCGGAGCTTCGGTGAAACATGGCTATTTTATAAGGGAAATATCTGGGTAAGTTATAACATGTTATAACGACCTCACGTCGCGACCGAACCCTGGAATTATTGGTTTATTTTAGGGAAATCATCCCCAAATGGCCTTAATTCATGTTAGTAAAACATTATAATTTTCCCAGAAATATACAGTTTTATATGTGTTTTTCAAAAAAGGGAATATGCAATGGGAATACAATGAGAATACCATAGGACCATACAGTAGGTTTTGATAGGAAATCACTACCAATCATACTAAAATTAGGCTATTTTACCTGCAAAAATCGTGATTGAGTGGGTTTCATTGGATTCTAATGGGTATATAAAGTGGAAATATGGTTGGATGGTTGAAAATGTTGAATATACTTGGATCATGTGGATTCAATGGGATATAATGCAGCATAACCAGCAATTTCATTTCAAGCACACCTGGGATATGATAGGAATATGAGTGGGGATATAATAGATATTGAGATAACCCTCCGGTAGAACGAAACATGGCTAGCTGGGAAACTTTACGAACTCAATGGAGGTACCGAGATGGGAAAATCACCAGGTGACTTCTAGCGACTTCACGTCCCGAAGTCACTGCGAATGGTTGTCAGTAAGGGGAAAAATATCCCAAAATGGCCTTAATTGAGATGAGTGAATTGTTATATAATTGTTATAATTTATCCATATATATATATATGAATTCCTAAACTGATGACTTTGCAGCATTGCAGCGTATACTTCTGGGATCGAATCAACCGTGGGGACAATGCTGGGAATATGGGTGAAGTGTGGCCTAACGACCGTTTGGGCCAATCCAGGATCCCTCAAAGTTGCCCTTTTTGACGGGTGAAATGATGGTGAAGTGATGAAGCATCAAAAAATTGAGCACACTATTTTCAGGCAAGCCTATATTTTATATGATATTTTATGATTATGCCACTAAAAAAAGTACACGTGGATGGATTAGATCCTTGGATTAGATGTGATTTTGGGGAATGAACATACTAGCTATCGGATTCTCCAGGAATATATATATATATATATATACATAATGGTATCTGATATATATATATGAATAATGAGGATATTCGCATAATACTTCCGTTATTATGTATATCCTGGTATCTGCCATTTTTTTCAGAAGGGTTGTTCTCCAATCAAAGGTGGCCATGGACATCCAGTTGGTGATTTCCGTTGCATCAATTGTCACCCATTTCTTGACCAAGATTTACCACTTTACCAGGTCAATCAACTGGATGGAGGATATACAACCAACCATTGAGGATATAATGGGTATATAACCAACATTAACCAACCAAAATGGGATAGTTAATGGATGATTAACGGATAATTAATGGATGATTAATGGATGATTAATGGATGATTACTAGGTCAATCAAGTGGATGGGTAGAAACTCATCCTTTCTAGTCTTGGTATCAGTGGGGTCAGCATGGATCATCTACGTTAGCGAAGAATTGCTCATTTTTTTGCTGGCAGATTGGCCATGAATCTTCAAATTTCAGTGCTGAAATCCTTCAAAATCGCCAAATTGCACAAATCCCATCATAATATTTTTCACACCCCACTTGCTCCCAAAAAAATGTGGAAATGCCCAACAAAAAACACCCCACTGCATGGTCCCAACAAAAATGTGGAAATGCCAGGTGAATGTCCCGGAGAGCGACACTTTCTCGACCTCATGGTCCCCGCAAGGGTTCCGGCCGCAGTGGCCTTGTTTGAGCCGCGAAATCTCGAGTTGGGAGTTCAAGCTTCAAAAGTCTAGGAAGCTTAAAGCACAAGAGGGATTTCAGCACCCCAAATAAAGAGAGATATATATATATATACGACTGGTTGGTGGTTTGGAACATTTGGATTTTGACTTTCCATGTATTGGGAATAATAACCCCAACTGACGAAGTCATATTTTTTCAGAGGGGTTCAAACCACTAACCAGATGATATAATTAACCACAATACTATGGGATTTGAGCCGCAAAAAACTTGGATTTCTCGGTGAGTTTTCAACCCTAAACCCGAACCCGGAGAGTACTGACATTTCAAAGTCCCAATTTCTCCAAGGGCACCAACGGCGGAAAAGATCCTCCAGCGCTCTCAGACATCTCAGAACTACCCTCTGGTAAACTAACAGTTGGCTATTGAAAATGGCCATTTATAGTGGGATTACCCATTAAAAAGGGTGATTTTCCATAGTTACGTTAGTGTACCAGAGGGTAAGCGATATGATCTAATATGATCTAATCATGGCAAAATAGTTCTAGAATGATCTAATGTGATCTATATAATCATGTAATGTAAAAGCTGTGAGAGTTTTGTTGAGAAGTTGTTTCATGTAGTCCTGAACATCTAGCCTGAAAGTGGTTAGGATATGTTAGGATCCAAGGAAGGATCAGGAAAAACAACACCCTCCGGCAATCAAACATGGCAAAGGGAAAACCATGGAAAACCCATATTAACGGAGATGTTAATGAGAAAATAATCTATAAATGGAAAATTGTCCTTTGCCATGTATGATTACCAGAGGGTAGCTTAGTTCAATTGGTTCATGTCTAATTTGCCCAGAAAATTGTTGTGAGCACTGGCTAGATTCGACACCCCGGCTGGTTGATGATAAGTTTGATGGCTTTTACTACAAGGCGGTGCCCCATGCTTAGCGAAGTTGGTTTATATAACTCCAGTAATTTTGGTTTATGGTAGCTATATCTGGGTAAATTATAATGACCTCAGGCCGCGACCGAACCCTGGAATCATGGTTAATAAGGGAAATCATCCCCAAATGGCCTTAATTCATGTTAGTGAAATATTATAATTTACCCAGATATATATCTATATATAATATATCTATAGTCTATATATCTATAGTCAATAATGGGGTTGCCACCTTGTATATGTTGGGACTATCATCGACCATAAAGTGTGGAATCACCAGGACCTACATGGAATGACCGAAGGTTTTGAACACCAGTTGTGGTCTTCGCGGGTGAAAGATCAATTCCGTTAGAAAATGGAAGAAGTTCACCAAATCAATTGTCACCCATTTCTTGACCAAGATTTACCACTTTACTAGGTCAATCAACTGGATGATTAATGGATGATTAATGGATAATTAATGGATAATTAATAGATGGTTTACTAGGTCAATCAACTGGATGGGTAGAACTAATCCGAACTAGTCTTTTGGTATCAATGGGAATATCTACGTTCACCAGCAAAGAATCTATTTTTTTGCAGGGTATCTAAGGTTGGCCATGAAATAAGGGACAACTAAGCCAAGTACAGTTGGGACATTTTAGAACGGTGGAACCATGAAAGTCAGCAACCAGTAGTCATTGGATGCCTTTTTCCAAAAATGGTCTTCTATGTGTTGTTGAAGCATCAAGAATTTACAGAGACAATGGACAGAATTGACGAAATATGTTCAAGTGACCATGGTCTCAACTGAACCCAAAAATCATGGATGCTTGGATTAACAGCACTGGTTGGAATCCGGTGGAGACCTGGTTGGAGACCCTGGTTTGAGGTGATGGTTCTTGTCGACATAGCAATGTGGTTCTCTTACTGTTTAGATGATTTGTTGGTGGTTTGGAACATTTGGATTATTTTTCCATTCAGTCGGAATTTCATCATCCCAACTGACGAACTCATATTTTTCAGAGGGGTTGAAACCACCAACCAGGATGATTTGTTGTATTTTTCAAAGGGGGAACCAGAAATAGAGAATCTATAGGGACAGATGGCTTGGGACCACAAGTTTCGGGACAGGAACGATCAAGAAGCGCCTACCGGTAGCATCTTGGAAAAACCGGGGAAACCATCAAGTTGCTGTAATTTGCTTGTAGCTTTGTCCCAATCAGAAACTGGTCAACAGACCATGGCAACCGGCGATCATCGAACGAGCACTCGCTTGTGCACGTAGCTGACCTTCATCTGGTGGCCATGGATTTGAAAAGAACTGTCTTTGATGGTCTTTCTCAAAGCAGGGGCATGTCTACGTGGGCTTGTCATATCCATCCGCCTTTTGAACGGCCGTCCATGTTACAGTTCCAGTCTGCAGGCGTGGAATGAACACCGCCTTAACCTGCAGGAAGAGTGATCGCTCAATGATTGGGAGCCGGAACTTCCAAAGCTTCCATGCTCGCTCACACGCTTGGGGCATCTATTGCTTTAAGATGCTTTAAGTCAGTGGTTTAGTTGGCTTGCTCAGGCAACTTTAAATAACCCCCAACTCAGAACCATGTGTCAAAGCTCATGCCAGCAAGTTTCTGGTACGTCGCTCGGGATGATGGCTTCGCGTGCACTTTTTTACACAGCTGGGGCTGTGTTGGTTCCATCCCGGTGATCGGGGAGGGATGGATTTCAAATGTCGTGTGCGTCAGCCATCAACCATGACTGGCCCATCAACCATCAACCATCAACCTCAACCAGACGGCCACGGCCACTCTTAGCTTCCAGCACTTCGAAGAGGTTGTATTCCAGCTTTTGGTGATGACAGAAAAAATTCTGCCTGTGACATCCAAGATTTTACTGCGTAGTTCTCAACCGTTATGATTGACCCAAAATGTTGTTGGTGTATTCTGATGTGTTTCTAATTGCTGCTGGTTGCTTAAATTCAAAATTTCAGATGTTCGGCGACGTCTTCACACCGTTCATTGGTTAGATTCCAATAAAAAAACGCGGTTCAATCCTCATTTTTGTTCACGGATGCACTAGGGTTTTCATTTGAAATCTATGTGCTCGGAAATACGGTTGTTCCTGACCTTCTGTTAATGTCATAGATTATCATGGCATGTTCATAACAATGGCTACATCCCCAAAATTACCCTTCAATAGTTGAGTCATTTTTTCCTGCATTTGAACCCATATTTTCTGGCTGACACTTTGGAGAACCGCACTGTTTTCTTCCGTTTGCTGGTTCAACCTCAGACAGACCATTTCATTCTCAACACAAATTACGATACCTTCCAGTAATCAAACATGGCAATGGGAAATCCTTCAAAAATGGATGTGTTGATAATAAATAACATCAATAAAATGGTTGATTCTCCAGCCAGCCATGTTTGATTTTCCGGTGGATATTTCTTTTTCACCAGTGAACAAGGTCAATCTTGGATGGGTAGTTTCATAATCCTTTAGCCTTTCAAGTATCAATGGGATTATCTACCTTCACCAGCTAAGAATTTATTTTTGTTTGCAGGGTATCTATACAAGGTGGTGCCCCATAGTTAGCTAAGTTGGTTTATAACTCCCATAACTATGGTTTATGGCAGATATAACTATAGTATTCATGGGGTTTATAAACCAACTGATTCTGCCATGTGAAAATCCGCTGATGTTTTTCCCATGGTTTTCCCATGGTTTTCCCACGTTTTCCCATCAACGGCCTCCCGAAAAGCGCCAGGTTTTACGTCTACGTTTGCGATCGCAGCCGCGATGCCAGCATTAAGGCGACCGAATAAAGGTGGTGGGACAGGAAATGGGTGCACACCAAGTAGGCTAACTGGCAGGGGTTAAAATATGGGTTCATATGGGTTAATATGGGTATGGATCAATACCTATTAATACCATTTTTAGTGGGATGAACATCCATTTACCAGCTATTTTGATGTTCACCAGGGGTACAAGGTTTTGACACACTGCCATATGGGTTAATATGAGTTCATTAGTATGTGAATATCATATATCTACCCTTATATGGGTGTATCAACAGACGTGGATATCGTTGAATGGAGCAATTGTACTGTATGACCATGTACAATGTACAACCTGCACGTGCGGTGGTCAAAACCAGTGAGTGATCTTCGATACTACGCCATTTCTTCCGAATTTATGATGTGCAATTCACCTTTGCTCTAGATGACATTGGGAATAACAATGGCGGCTTTGCAGGAGCCAACAGATGTGACAAACTCAATAGGAATGACAAATGTGGCTGACGGACTGGAGGCACCAGGCGTGAATGAAAACTTGAAGCTGTAATATAGTCGTTACATGTAGCCAACAAGCCTTTTAACAGAGAAAAAGAGTGACCCCTGCAGTCGCAACATGTCGCAACCAGTTCAACCAACCACTTGCGCACTTCTGGACTCTTCGAAGCGGTGTGGAAATATAGGAGAAAACACTTGTGAGCCAGAGAATATCAATCGGGGATTAGTAGACATTGACATTTTTGGTGGGGTTACCCCCAAATTTGTGACAACTTATGAAATTTGGTGCCTCTTATGAATGAACTGCTAGTTTGTTAATCATCGGTGAACAGTAATGTGAGCACTCTGAGATTCTCTGAGCATCTTGTCTGTTGGTACTTGTAGCTGGCAGAGCCTCACTAAATGAGATTTACGCTAAGATGACCATACCCTAGCCATACCCTAGCCATACATGTTGTGACCATGGCCAAAATGATCCCCTGATTTCCCAGCTTGCCATGTTTGCTGCTGCACCTGGCAGGTAGACCCACGGAACGAAACTTTCTCAGAGTGGCAGGTGGCAGAGTGGGATGGTGGCTTGGTATCACCTACCCAATACGAAATAGAAAGTGGCGACTTATCCTTAAGAATTGAATTTTATCTAGCACAAGATGTCACCAGTTGAAGTCACAACCTCGTCACTGATATTTCTGTCAAAAGCTGATGTTTTGAAGTCCAAAGTTGTTGATTTCTCCAACTGCGACAGGGGTAATGCAAACAACACGACAAGCACTGGGAAAACTGGGAATAGAGTTAGGAACAGCATAGCTACAATGTGAGGCCCCCCAGTGATGTTTGTTGGTTTAGGTTCGCCCCAGTAACTATAGTTATAAGTACCATAAACCATAGTTATTGGAGGTATAAACCAACTTAGATATCTTGGGGGCCTCACATTGTAGGTTTGTACCAAATATTTTTAGATGTCACGTCATGTTGGATTCTAAAACCACACAAAGGATAGCCAAAGCAACAGAGTCTCCTGATGAAAACGGCATTAATCTGGATTTCTTCCCGTCCATACCACTTTTATCGAGTCATTCACTTGGATCAAAATATATCTTGTCGGTTTTATCCCCACATGTCGAAATAACAACTCATAAAAACTCTGCCACCTCAATCTTAAAGCCTTAAAGTAATTTATCTTTCCTGAACATACAAAGTGGGGCACCCCTTAATGATATCGTCGGTCTGTTTTCCTCCAATAGCTGTGGTTTATGGGGCTTGGATCTGCGCATTTGGCTTTAAAATTGACCTGGCTTCGATAAACTCCATATGTTTTTTGATCCTTCAAGCCATAGGATAACTGCTTGGTGGTTTGGAACATTTGGATTTTGACTTTCCATATATTGGGAAGAATAATCCCAACTGACAAAGTCATATTTTTCAGAGGGGTAGGTCAACCACCAACCAGATAATATCCCATTAAATATCCCATAGGATTTTACTGAATGGAGTTATGATCATAGTTCTATCCACCATAAATCTTAAGCCATTTGTGACATGGATTTAAATATTAGCCAGAGAAGCTTTCCCCTTCCACCTGACATTACCTCCCTGCACCTAACTTGACCTGACTTCACCTGTCACCTTCACTGCCAACGTCCGGTTCAAGACGCGCGCAGCGGTTTTTCGCGCCGCGCGTGGTAGTTGATCCGTGGCGCGCGTGGGTTTTTTCCCGCAGGGGGCCTGGCGGCAAGGGACGAAGCCGGGTTCACCGGGACTCTGTGGGAGTCCCTGGCTGTAGCCATAGGCAAATGATAGCCACAAGCGTAAATAGGATACAAGGTGGTGGTCCCCCAGTTATAAGTTGGTTTATAATCCCATGAACTATAGATATATCTACCATAAGTCCTAGTTATTAGAGTTATAAACCAACTCAGCTACCCAACTGGTTGGTGGTGACTGGAACCATGGAATTTTATGACTTTCCATATATTGGGAAGAATCATCCCAACTGACTTTCATATTTTCAGAGGGGTTGAAACCACCAAGCAGCCGATTTATACCCAATTGATATACCCTCTGGCAAACTAACAAATGGCCATAGAAATAGTTGATTTAGCCATCAAAAACGGTGATTTTCTATAGTTGTGTTAGTTTACCAGAGGGTATCCCCCTTGTACATAGGGTGTTTGGAGCCTGCAGTTTCTTTAGGAAACTGGAGGTAGTGGCTGGTCCATTTATCTATTCTGCCAATATAAATTGACATACTAGATACATCCAGCACATTGTCATTGGGGCCAGCGGCTCCTCCAAATGGCAATGGGCTGCAAGATCATTTATATATTAATATACATATATATATACATATAATTGTATTATATATATATATATTTATTTATTTATGTATCCCACAAATTTGGTTGGTTTAAGATCAAGAAAACGACAACACTGTGGTATATAGCGATACTCAGTGTTTTATTGCTAGTGTTGGTTGCACACCCATGATCGCTGGTATAGCTCAGGCTGGAACATGATTTTAGTGCTGGAGAACCTATTGTCATTTTTGGTTATATTTGGGGGGTGCAGTTGGGGTTATCAATGGGTATATATAAGCTTGGATAACCTACTTATTGATAACCCCAACAATATGGATTGTCCCAACAAGTATAGTTCCACTAATATACAACCTATATATAGTTCCACTAATGGATATAGTCCCAACAAGTATGGTTGTACAACCTACCTAGTGGAACTGCACCCCCATGTATCACACCATCAGCTAACTATCATTGGTGGTTATGTGCCTACTATCCCAATATTGCTCGCAAGTATGCCAAGACAAGTTGGCTGGTTCCCAGTTTTTATCCAAACTGTTGCTAAGTCTTCGTTGTTTCATTATGTCCACAAACTGCAGCCACTCTATTTGGTCCCTTCAGTATCACATTCTGGAATATTCTGGATGTGTTTTTTTTTCTGAGAGGTTCCTTGAATAATGATGATTAATATGCGGGAACCGTCAACTTGAAACCTTAGATTGACCAGATTTCGGTGTGAACCATGTGATGATTGATGAATGGTTTGTCAAGGGGTGATTAATGATTCACAAACATGTTGGTTTAGATGAATGTACTGTTTGCCGCAAGATAGTTCCCTTCAAAAGTTGCATTTTGTTATCAACAAACCCGTAATTAAAGCTGGCAACGGAATATTAGAAACTCATAGATGTTAGTCTCTTGTTACGAGAATCAAATAGTGGGAACGTGACCACCTTGTCACCGTTGGTTACCTTTGGTAAATTAACAGTTGGACCCTGAGAATCACCAATTTTTAATGGAAATTAATCTTCCAACCCCGATGACTGCCAGGGTCGAACTGTTAATTTACTGGAGGGTAGATCATGTTAGATCACCATCATCTCATTCTTGTTCTGAACCTATTCTCTGATTCCCATTGTCCCGGCTAATTGCTGATTTTGGCATATGGGAATGCTCATCCCACGGCTCGTAAGTGGATCATAACCCCAATTATAAGTGGATTAACCCTACTTATCCCATTTATAACTGGGCTTATAACCCACTTACTAAGTGGGATGAGCCACCAAGTATGGGAATGGATCAAAATTATTGCATCAAAAAACCACACAGAATAGAGTCGATTCTTTGTTTTTAACCATCCAATTGTAGGACTATCCAATTTTGACCCATAGCTGTGAAGAGATTGAGGATAGCTTCAGACATGAACCTTAGGGTCCTGGTTTCCGAAAGCTATCCCCAAGTCCGACGGATTCAGTTTCGGATTAAAACAGCATGTTCCCTTGAGGGCCCTTGTGGATATTTGTTGGTATATACGCTGATTGGTGGTTTGGAACATGTGGATTATTTTTCCATTCAGTTGGGAATTTCCCCATCCCAACCGAAGTCATAATTTTCAGAGGGGTGGCTCAACCACCAACCAGATCATGTTCATCACTTTTTGCCCCCCATTGGAGGTACCTACCATATATAAGGCCTAAATTTCAGGGAATATTCCCACAAAATATGGTCTTCTATGGTACAGTACCTCCATTTTAGGATCCTTGTTTTATTCCCATTGATATAACCAATGGAAACTTGTTTAACTATATCATATGTTTAACCATATTTTTAACCTATATAACCCATGTATAACCCATTTAATTTCATCCCTTGTGGATATTTGTGGGTATATACTACCGTACATACCCTATTTTCAGAGAAAGCCAGATCAAAACTATATGGCCCCTGGGGATCCGATTCCATCCTGCAGAAAGACCCCAAGATAGGTTGATGATTTGAATGTAACAAACGACAGGAAAAAAAGCAGTAAAATGATGTTTCGAATTATGTACAGACATGTGTTTGGAAATCAAAAAATGTGTTATATATTTACATATATTTGGACAAATTGTACCGACCTCACTGCGACGTCACTGGAATGATGGTTAAGAAGGGCAATCATCCCCAAATTCAATTGGCCTTAATTTAGATTATTGAATTCTCATAATTTATCAAGATACACATTTGGAGGTTTCCTAAAATAGAGGTACCCCGAATGGATGATTTACAATGGAAAATCTGATCTATAAATGGATGATTTGGGGGTACCCGTATTTTGCGAAACCTCCATATACAATTGATCATAGAATTGGATGATGGGAAAATTTATAGGAAAGCCCTATATTTGATGGTAAAAACCATGGTTTCCTGTAAATTTTCTCTTAAACCAATCCAGTGAACTGAATGGTGAAACTCATCCAACGAAAATCCCTCAGAGGACGGGTCCAATGTTCTGAGGCTAAGATGCAGCGGCAATTCCGAGCAGGACGCGGATTTTCTGGATCCAACGGGCTGCGAAACATATCCCGTGTCTGGTTGCTAAACATGTGAGCCATGAACAAAATTCCAATGTTGATTAGTTATGAAAAGGTGTCATGCTACCTGGGTTATTCGGGGTTGTGACATAACCCATAATTAACGGGATACCTATTAAATCCTATTAACCAACCAATTTAATGGAATGGGATAGGGGTATTTTTCGAGACCCGAAAGAACTGTTGGTTAAGTCAATTCCGTGTTTTGTTTTACATTGCTAGACGCTTTTTTGCATGGTGAAACTTCCCAGTGCATTCCATTTCTGCGTGGGTTTTTCCTATTTTCCATGACTCAAATCCCAATTTTTATCGGTCAAGATCCCTTCAAACCAATTTCTTTGCTCTTTGTTTGTCAATTTTCCCACGTTTCACAGATTTGCTTGAAGGTGAGAGTTTATATCTATTGATTTATCCACCAAGTACTAAAAGACTTGGGGTGTTTATTGTCCCATGTGTTCCCCAGACCATACCAGAGTTTCAAGAAATGTTAGAGCCACTATGGCATCTGGAAGGGCAACTGGCGCGACTTGCAGAGCTTCAATGGACACTACTTTCCATGGCGGATATCCGTGTTGCGGCCGAGAACATGGGTCGATCAATCCAGCAATTAGACACAACAAAGTGGCGAGCTCTACAATTCCGCCAGGCTTTTTTCGGACTTTCTTGAGAACTGATCACAGATTCCCAACCCTTGATGTGTGGAATCATCATGCTGGGTGACGTGATGGATGATGATGATCAACCATATTATATGTGACATGACCAAACCTTGGGTACAATTACAGTAGCCAACACTTGAGGTGTCGGAAAATATGTGTGTACCACAAAATAATCCAAGTTGCTTATGATCAATGGGAAAACCCACGTTTTGGGCACCCATGTTTTAGGAACCCTCCATGGAACTGGTCGTCAATCCCCGTTGAGGATGAATTTCAGTATGGTTTGGATTCCAGTGGCCAATGAGCATAGCCCATGTCATATAGAGGTGTCCTAAGTCATAGGGGGGTACCCCAAAATGCGTGGCTTATTTCATGGAAAATCCCAATCTAAAATGGATGATGAAAGGGGTACCCTCCATTTTAGGACACCTCCGTATCATGTCATATCCCTATATATATGATTATGTGATTGCATATCCCCAGTACATTCGAAATTTATTCATGTTTCTTTACTTATCCCATTATGTAGTAAGCCCAACGCCATAAACCGTCCCATGAACCAACCATGAGTGGGATCATGTTACATCATCCCAGTCATAGAGGTATACCCAATTTCATCCAATTTCATAAACCTCGCATGTGTGGATAGTCTATCGCATGGAGTCTGCCACATTATATGTTCGTATATGTTCATTATATTCCATCATATCATATTATATCATATCATATCATATCATATCATATTTGCTTGGTGGTTTGGAACATTTGGATTATTTTTCCATTCAGTTGGGAATTTCCTCATCCCAACTGACGAAGTCATAATTTTCAGAGGGGTGGGTCAACCACCAACCATGATATCCCCAAGATCCCCGTTTCGACCGTAGGACTCCTGGTGACTAGCCTGGCTGCCCTGGGTGCCTTGGTGGAGCAGCTAACTTAACGTGTGTTGAACCTGGGACGTACGGATAGGGCCCCTATGACTTTCGATAGCTTTACCTGGGTTTATAACTCCAATAACTATATAGTTTATTTATGATTTAAAAACAACTTATGATAGCTAAGTTGGCGAACATAACTCCAAATTCACTCTTGTTTATGATATACTTACGTACATATCTATAGTATTTGTGGGGTTTCTGAACCAACTTACAGCTGGTGGGCCCCACATTGTACTTACCAAAAAGTTCGGGCGAAGTTTTTAAATGGGAACTACAGCGGAACCGTTAGATAAGAACCGATTAAGAATTTTCCAGCGTACCCTGTGCTTTTTAAATGCTATAGGTGGAAAATATGGAAATTATGAACGAGGCTACCCTCAAGTTCTTAACCTGTTAGTTCTTAAGGGGTTCATATGGTGACGGTTTTGCCAATTCATTTTGGCGTGGTATTAGGTTGCAACGGAGGCGGGAGGAAGGAAAAAACTTTTTAGGCGCCGAAAAGTTTTTTCAGGCGCAGGCATTCCAAACAGAGCTACAGGCCAGATATTCCACCATGCCAGGGCTTTTAACTTTTTTTTTGCGTGGCATTAGGTTGCAAGAGAGGCGGGAGGAAGAAAAGAACTTTCTACGCGCCGAAAAGTTTTTTCTGGTTTAGGGGCCCGAAACAAGGCAGCACAGGCAAGACAAGCCAAGACAAACCAAACGCAAGCCAAGGGCAGCATTTGAAGGCAGATGGCCTTAGTGAGTCCAGCCGGTGTCGGGCTCAGGCTGTTGCGTACAACCTTTCAGCACAAGACGTTGTCCGTCTTACAGGTGCTCCGCCAGAAGATTCAACAGCAGTTTCGTGCATGCCACACTCTTTACAGCCTGCAAATGAATCTCGCCATCTACTCGCATTTTTGCATACTTGCGCGGCGTGACCACAGGGCACCCTTCAACCTATGTGAGAGCTGGGGCTGTAAGCCAGCATCGTCAGTGGATGCTAAATGTGGCTGCAGTGGAGGAGCAGCTTGTGAGACGTAACTTGGCGTTTTTCGTTCCAAATTGTCCACTGCCTACTTTGCCGGCAGCTTTGCTCGCCGCATTGCGGTTCGATTCCCCGTGGCGCTGGCGATTTGCTTGCTTCTTGCGTGCCTGCTTCTTGCTTTCATATATCAGTAATCAATGTTTGGTATATTTATACTATTTATACCCTTTAAAGGGGAATAAGAACCAGTGGCTAGAATCCAGGGTACCCTAGGGTTCTTATTTCAATTTGCTGACAGAAAGGGTTGGGTCCAGCAATCCAGCCCCTGAAGTTCTTATTGCAGTAGGTACTTAAGCAGTGGTTTCACTGTAGCCAATTAAACTTGGTACTTCTAACCGCAACTGCGCTTGGCTTGGTCGTAATTGGATGTATTAAATAACCCAAGGTCAGACGTTTATGAATTTACGATTTACCAACGCTTGAAAGAAGAAAATCCTGACATTCACATCATTTGGGGACTCCATAGGGTTCGTTTTTGTGGAACTTCCTTAAGCAAATCCAAGCTTAGGTTCCAAATTACCAAACGGTTTGTCTGAGAATGAGAGTGATGAAATGACCACAAAGTTTGTGCACCCCAAACCGTTTGCGAAGTTGATTAATACCTAACGGTAGATGTGTATATTTGTATACATACTGTATGTATATAATGCTAAGTACTATGTCGTGTAATACTGTATATAGATACATATAATTGTCAACTGGGCTTACAACCTGATTGATAACTTATAAGTGAGGTTCTGCCGTTCTCACCCCTATTTGTGCGACCAGACACAGCTCAACCTATGCCGTTTGCAGGCACAGGCGGACAGAGCGGACGCACGCAACAAGGGAGCCTTCAGCGACAGCACGCTCAACGCCTTCACCTTCATTGTTCTGTCGGCGGCGACCATCGCCTACGCGCGGGGGCCACTGGAGAGCCGCACCATGATGCTCTGGGCGATTTTAGTGGACCAGTGGCGCTGGTGGTTCGCTTTGGCCTACTGGGTTTGGGTTTTGGTGGACATGGTCTTCGAGATTTCCTCTGGCCCTAGTGGTCTTGAAAAAGGGCGGCAACTGTCCGGAAAGCGAGACGTCTTGACCCCGTGGGAATCATCAGGGGCCAAGGGGGTGCCTAAATCTCACATTTTCGAGACTTTAGCATCCAAATCTTGGTTTACTCTTGGTTTCATGCATACTTTAAAAGGTTTTGCCATAACTGGGATAGCTATATACGGTTATACTGTAACATTCACAGGGGTTTAGAATGTACTAATGTACCTGTAATTACCCAAGATTGACCATGCTACTTAAACCACTTATAGATAGATATTTGAGGAACTACTTTTGTGTGATGTTGCAGTAGCTCCTGACCCAATTTCACTGTCAAACGTATCTAGCAGCTAGACCATGCTCAAGACATACCCGCTTCGTTTCTTGGTAAACTCCACACTTCTTGTAAAAGTTTAAGTTTGCTATGGGATCTCACAAAATTAAGGTTTGCCTGTGGTTCCTGTGGAAGATGTGTATCTGTATATGTATACGATATATAAATAAACAAACAATACTATGTAGATACACATCAATACTAAATACATCTAAATACAATCATACGATTCAGATCTATGATTATATGTGTCATTAATCAGATTTTAGTATACACTCAGAAGTGACCCTGATGTGCATTCAGGATTTCAACCCGCAAAACCACTGCTGAGGCTCCGTGGCCCTGTGGTTCTCGCAGGCACCGCGATCCTTTGTCTCAGCGCAGCAGGGGATCTCAGGGGTCTCACAGCTTCGCGCAGCGTGGGGAGAGAAATATTTGATGAAGATCAAAGATATCCGACTTACTGGTGCTTAGCAGGGAATGAGGGAATGATCCATAATCACTAGTAATAATAATCCCATTCCCCCATTCCCATCCGTTCCCTACTAAGCACCAGTAAGCCGAAAATGTGGAAATCAGAATTTTGAATTTTAAATGTCTTAGACCTGTAACTATAGGTGTTCATAATTGTCCGTATGCATCCTTTGAAGCGTCTCCCGGACGTATCCCCTAAAACTCAGCACGAGACCCAAAATCATCGATAAAATTGAAACCTTTGAAGCTGGCAAGTATCGGTAGGAAAACAACAAAGTGACTTTAAATTTCAAACGTGGACGTTGGAAGTGATAATCCAGCAGGTGGCGTCCATTCCATGGCAGTTTTGGACGACCGATTCAAGGGCCCCGATTCAACTTCATGCGCAAGTAGGCCAACGGATATGTTCAAAGGGTCGGTCCAATACTGCGGTGGATGGGCCAGCGGAATCCGTTCATCACCAGTTGATAGGTCCGGTGGGGTTCACATCCCATGATTTTCGATGGGGTTCAACCATCCGGTTGGTGGTGCAGGATTTCGCTGGCCCATCCACAGTAGGTCAAGATTACTGGACCAGCAAAACGGATGGGCCAGTTGATCCTTGAAAGTAACTGGCGCCTGTTGTGGGTTCACGGTACAACAAATTCAATCGTTAATCAAAAAGATATGGGTGTGCCCCCTAAATTGTTATTTTAATAGCTATAATTATGATGGTTAACCAATGGATGGAATGGGGTACCCTATTTTCAGACAAACCCAGACAGACAGATTGATGAAAACAACTGAATCTACAAGGCTTCCGACCTTGAGGAAGAGATCTTCGGTCGAAGCAGTTTTTCACTTCACTAGCCGCACTAGCCGACCCGTAACCCCAAGTGATGGGTAACAGGGATTACAGTAAACCCAAAAAATAGATGTAAAAACTAGGTCAATCTTGGATGGGCAGTTTAATCCTTCGGTCTTTTTGTATCAATGCGATTATCTACGTTCACCAGCTAAGAGTTTCAATTTTTGCAGGGTGTCTAAGATTGCCCATGAGTATGCTACATCTATTTTGGAAGGACTTTGTTTTGTACAGGTATCTCTGTTGAGGTTGCGATATCCCAAAAATGGTTCTTTCAGGTTGGTGAGACATGTTATTTTGCTCTAGCGTATACAAACACAAAATTACATAGGATTGGCAGTTCGCCAAGTCACACAGTTCGCTCATATTTCACTTGATACTTGGATTTTATGATGATGAAACTGTTACACTTTGACGGAAAGGCAAAAGCCAACTAACATAACTGGAGGGCACCACCTTGTAGTTATGTGTTGGGAATTCTCTATTTGTCTACATGTTGTTACCTATCATGGCAACCCCATGATAAACCACCAGCAGTAGAAAGGTGTTTAAAAGCTCTTCAGTTCAATGAGAATTAAACCCAAATCCAAAGTGTAGAACAATAGCAAGTTGACCAACAAGATTACCAATTTATAATAACAATATATAACAATATTAAACACGATTTACCCAGGGGAATTCTTTGTCAGATGCAATATCTTCGGATAGTGGTGCTCCACTTCATCATGTCCATTTTCGGCACCAGCACGGCCCATGGCAACTGAAAGTTCCATCACCAGTAAAGAAAACCACAAGCAACAAAAGTAAGATGATGGAGTGCCAGCGCAAAAGACCCCAAAAGACCCCACAAGCTCATCTCATGTGCTTCCGATAGCCACTGAATATGATCGACTTACCCATACGCGCGGATGGGTACTCCTGGCAACACAGATTCTCATCACTAGTGTCACTCTCATCAATAGAATGATTCACATGGCGGAATTTGATATAAACGAACAAAAACTTGGAAAACATGTATTTAAGATATGTTTTACCAATGTTACCACTACAAACAATGGCAGTAATGAAATAAACATGGGTAAGCCCGATAATAAACCATCTCCAGTAACTGTTTATGAAATTGGGTAATTACACCCCTATGACCGGGATGATTTAAAATGACCCTCAAATGGTTGATTAATCGGATTGTTTATTCACTACATTCACTACATTACAAGGTGCTCCCCCATTTCGAAGTTGATTTCTAAACCATGGCAACTAGTTCGATATATCTACCATAAACATCCATAAACCGTAGTAAGATTGGAGTTATATTTGCCAACTTAGCTAACATCAATTGATTATTAAAAAAACATGTTGATTGGCTGTACCATCAGCATCCATAAACCATAGCTACCCTCTGGTAAACAAACATAGCTATTGAAAATGGCCATAGAAATAGTTGATTTACCCATTAAAATTACGATTTTTCCATAGTTACGTAAACGTTTACCAGAGGGTAATCAACTGGGGCATCACTGGCTGTAGTTTTGTTGCTCCTGAGGCTCCCAGGTCTCAATGCTCTTTGCGTCACGCGTGGGGCGGAGGAAAAGTGTGGGACCTCGGCGGGGTGTATTTGTTGGATCAGCGTGAGATTTATCATGGGTGGATGATATACACCCACCAATAGCAAGTATTAATCATGGTAATAATTGGACTATTATAGGTTGATTAATAGTACTAATGGGTAGTATTACCAATGATTATTAGTATTAATATTACCAATAGCAAGTATTAATCATCGGTGTATCATTATGGTGTATTAACCACTATACAGTGGGGGACTGCTTTTTTTCAAACCACTTGATCTTGAAAAATTGTGGTTGCTGCGGTTAGTACCCTCTGGTTAACAAACATGGCTATTGAAGCCATGGTCATAGAAATAATTGATTTACCCAGCTATAAAATGGTGTTTTCCAGTTCGTTCTGTAAACGTTTTCCAGAGGGTAATAATGGGAATATTATAGGTTGATTGTGGGTTAACAATGGTTATTCTGACATTGGGTTTTTGTTTGTGCATCCATAACCTGCTGCAACAAAGCCAGGCGCAGTTGGTTATGGGTATAGCTATGGGATTCCAACCTCCATAAGTTGGGGAAAAAAACTACCCTCTGGTAATTTGTTACATAGCTATTGAACATTGCCATGTATAGTTGATTTACCTTTTAACAATTGTGATTTTCCATAGTTATGTAAACGTTTACCAGAGGGCAGTATGGTTATGCAATACCCACTTTTTTGTGGAACTGCACCCCAAGGTCGGATGATCTTAATGGTGAAACAAGGTCACGAACCCTTCTTTGTAGTTGACCATTAAAATGAGGAATATCATATAGACGATGTAGACTCATATACAAACCACCTTTTTAAAAAGAGGTAAATATAGGTAGTTCCTGGTAATTCAATAATAAATAGACATTTTCCATAGCTTTGTTAAATCACCAGAGGGTTTATGGCGTGATGATTTTCCCAGAGGGTAAAATAGAGAGTTTCGAAAACCAGAAGCGGCTGATTCCTTTTAAGATAAAACAATCTTTTTCATAGATGATTCTCACAGGATGGAAGATAGCGTTCAATTGCCTGAAAAAAGTGGCTGAATTCTATGGTTGATGGCAGATATAACCATACTTAATGGGGTTCATAAACCCCCTTATAACTTGGGGGACACCATCCTGTACTCCATGATGGATTTTTGATGGAATTTTCGTTCCATTCCAGTGTGTTCAATTGTCCTTTAATATCTTTTAATCAGAAACTTTAAAGCACCCAGTTGGGTGACACAAAACTTGGTGACATTTGGGCAATGGTTTGTCGACTAATGTTTCGCCCATATTGAAAGGAACACGATGTTCATAGATTTTGCCTTGCCGTTGCCGATGTTCGGTAGAAAACACCGGATTTGTTCATCGGTGTATTTGGCTAAACCTTCTTGCAATTGTTCATTCATGGGTTATGTGTTCAACACTTTGTAGTGGAGCCATTTTTGATAGTTTGATATTTTGTTGTTGCTTGTGCTATGTTTGGAAGATGGCAAAGCAGTAAACAAAAAAGGTGCATTGTTGGTCAAATCTACACTTAACGCACCTTAGATCAATGGCCATTTCAGGAACCGATTGATTGGAGGTACCTATACCATATATACCATATATAAGGCCTATATAAGGCCTAAATTTCAGGGAATTGAATATCCCCAGCAAGAGATGATTTTTGAGCATAACCAGCAGAAGATATGAGTTTTTCGTGAACTATCAGAGATTGAACGTGTTCAGGACTGACCAAGAGTTTGTTGAATGGATTGAGACACAGTTAGAACTGCGCCCCCTCCATAAGATCGATGGGTTTGGGATTCCCATATTTGGACCTATGCAGTTGTTGTTTGTCTATTGATACTAGGTATCGGCTAAAATTTTAGTTGCGTAAACCCACAAGTTGTGATTAACGTGCTAAAGCTCTGTTTGTATTCAGTTGTTTCAGTCATTTTTGTGTTCAACCATATTTGAGATGATGATCCCAACTTATTTTGTAGTTGTCTGGCTGTGTGAACCCCCCCCAACCGGCTCACCTCACTTACTCAGAAAGTGGATTTGCCCTCGTGACAACTGAAGAAAACTCTCCAGACCTCAATATATATATATACCAACATGTTGTTGTTCAAATCATAGTTTGCCAGCAATCCACAGTTCTTTGGTTAAATGCCTTTTTTGTTGGCTAAAGATCCCTATATACAATATGCACGTCTTGCCTACGTTTTGCTGCTTGGTTTTTGGATGGGATTTTCTGGGTAAAAGGCAGCTCCACAGATTTCGTCGACTTGGAAGTGCAGTTCCAAAGACGTTGGTGGATATAGTTACCCTCCAGTAATTTGTTACATAGCTATGGAAAATGGCCATTTATAGTGAGTTTTCCCATTAATAGCATGGTGATTTTCAATAGCTATGTTAAATTACCAGAGGGTAAAATAGTTTTAGGGGCCCCACATCCCAACCTATGGGGGTGAAATTCCCATTGTACCCATTTGAAAGCGTCCTCTGGCTTGCATCCACATGTAATCCCATCCCCCGTTCATATAAAACAGCTGGATGTAAGGAATGAACCCACATAGTTTTGACCATTCACCATGGAGTTGTTGAAAAATGAACGGCGGATGGGATTACCCTCTGGTAAACTAACATAGCGAACTGGAAAACCCACCATTTTGAATAAGTAAATCATCTATAAATGGTCCATGTTCCATGGCTATGTCACTTTACTGGAGAGTGCCTTTTACAGGAACATGTCTGCTTGGTGGTTTGGAACATTTTTTATTTTCCATAATATATGGGATAATCCTTCCCATTGACTTTCATATTTTTCAAGATGGTTAAAACCACCAACCAGATGTTATTGGAAAAGCCGCTCAGCCGCTTAGGTCCCTGGTAGCCTGCCACTCCGAGACGGAGGGCCGCGAGTGCCTTGACGAAGAAAATGGAGGGACCAATGGGCATGATATTCCCATTGATTACCCTCCGGTAAACTAACATAGCTATGGAAAATGGCCATTTATAGTGAGTTTTCCCATTAAGAATGGTGATGTTCCATTGTTATGTAAATGTTTACCAGAGGATAAGTGCCATTAAATCCCATTAAATCACATTAAACCACCATTTTCCTATGGTTTTCCTATGGTTTTTTACTTGTCTAGTTATATCTTAGATGGGTAGAAACTCATCCGAACTAGTCTTGGATGGTTCGGGATGATCTGAACTTCTTGGGTGATTTGAAAAACCGTGCTGTGGGTTTGGTGCCTGGGGATATGTTACAAGGTCTAATGTAGATATACCAAAATGAGGGTATAAATGATATAAAAAATTATGATACCATGATAAAAATTATAAATGGTATAAATGATATACCTCATTAAGATCTGTTATATCCATGATATGGGTATAAAAATTTACGTTCTAATGAGGATATAATGAGGATATAAATGGTTTTAATGAAGATGATATATGGTGATCAATGTTTGGGAAGATCTGATATTGTTGGTTTTGAAAATGATGCTTAGAGACGAGACTTGGCCTACAAGTTGAAACATTGGACCGGAAAGAGGTGGCGCCGCAAAGATGCTATGCTCTGGGCAAGTTTCTGCGCGGGAAAACAACAAACCATCGAAGTGTTTGCCAGCAGCATGTCTTCGCAGAAAACTACCATGACTGGGAATGGTAAACATAGTACCTATTTATGGTGATTTGGGGAATGGTTTATGGCATTAACCATACATTTAATGAAGTTAATTGGCTGGTTGGTGGTTTGGAACCATGGAATTTTATGACTTTCCATGAAAGGTTGGGAATTTTATCATCCCAACTGACGACCTCATATTTTTCAGAGGGGTACGTATACCACCAACCAGTAGTAAATCAACAAATCGTGGGATAGAATGGGACAAAGCCAGTAATGATGGCCTTGATAAACGTGGGCTGGAAAATCCTTCATTTCGTTCAATGACTAAAAGCTATGTCTACCTCGATGGCCGGGGATTTCCCAGCTAACCACCTTTGAAAACTACCTAATATAGCTCGAAAATCAAGATTCAAAGCTGGCGGCTCTGCAGTCGAATGTGTTGTTGTTTGGTCCTAAATATTGGGAGCATCTAAGGATGCTGGGTAATTTGATCACGACTGAAGCCTGTTCTCCCGAAGC
>Ga0126342_10000386_pt1:30000-45935 | contig 45935 bp, 40 predicted proteins | sample Cyp1metagenome_FD_92528 | JGI IMG/M metagenome (GOLD analysis project Ga0126342, IMG submission 92528) | Coral microbial communities from Lord Howe Island, Old Settlement Bay, Australia - Cyphastrea 1 metagenome | ecosystem: Host-associated > Invertebrates > Cnidaria > Coral ...
CCACAGATTTGACCCATCCCCAAATCGTTTGATGTTTCAAGATCCATGTCTGTTGGTTGTTCTGCCCAAAGCGGTTTTTCACAAGTATTAAAAATGGGCTTGTCCGGAAATCTGCTATACCTCAAAGCTACAAGTTTCAAAGCTGTAGAATTCATTGGTGGGGTGCCCAATTTGTTTGGACAAGCCTTGAAAGCTTTGAATAGTGGTGAACTACACCCAAAAATGAGAGGGGGGCTTGTCGATCAAATCCATATTGTAGGTTAAAGAAGTCCCCGCATAAGATCTCAATGTTGTCTTTTCAAAGATTTGGTTTAAAAAAAAAAACGTGTTTGTTCATCCCATAAATATCATACGGGATTTCACCATACACCAACCTTCCAGGTTAAGATCCCCCCCACCGTGGCAGACACTGAGGCCTGGCGCGCTGGGGCAGCAAGCACAAGCCCGAGTTCCGAATCCATGCCCCTTGGATCCCTTGGCCAAGCAACTTCCTGGGAAACCGTGAGGATACCTGGACTGAGTTGACATGCATAACTTGTTGAATTTTATAGGGATCATAGGGATTATAGAGGATAGGACTATAGTGACTATAGTATATTTTGGTTAATGAGGTTCTAAAGTAAAACAGGTGTAACTGGGGGGCCTTGTAAAACATAGCCCAAGAGCGCCAAGAGGGGGGGAAATGTATGGAAAATCGTTGGGGTGTTGGAGCCCCAAGGGATGTTGGAGTTACACCCCAAGACGGTGTTGGGTCTAAATCGCCATGAAAAATCAACCCTGGATCAGCCTGTGGTGAATTCGAAGTACCGATAGCAAGAGTTTGTGACCTAAAATGCTACCCTCCGCAATTGAACAGCTTGACACTATACAACTAGATGTTGAATTGTCAGGGTACCAAAAGTCCCGTGATCAGAGAAAGCGGTTAGAAGTTCTTTTCGTGATGGGCAAACACTGAAAAAACATATTGCATTGACAGTTCAAGTTGCGGTTATTTATCCAAACCATCAGGACCTGGATTTGCATCTTAGCTGAATAATCACATAGATACATATATGTGTATATAATTACATATGTATACATATATAAATATATATATGTATATATATATATATATGTGTATACATATGTATATATATATATATATATGTATACATGTATACATGGTGTGCGGGCGCTGACACCATGTTTTTGTCAGGTTTTTGTCGGTTTTTGGCATGGTATACCCCCCCCGCGGTCCAACCCCGCGACACGCCGAGGCCGTCTTTGGCAAGCATCTGGGGCACAAGCCACTCGGCAGACCGCATGTTTTGTTGGAAAAAAATGGAACATCACCTTTATATACAAATAGTTATAGTCTAGTTATAGTTATATAGACCTTTATAGCGATATAACATATAAAGGTCTATAACTATCACTATTATTATAAATGCAGGCACTATATATACTTTATAACTATAACTATAATAGTGTATATATAGTTTTTAAATAATAATGCCAGATTTAATGTATCATAGTGTATAGTGTATAATACCATATTAACAATTGTTATGATACTATTTACTATAGTAACAATAGTGTATGATACCAGATTTAATAATAACTATAATAGTTTATAAATAGTGTATATATATAATAGTGTATATAACTACGATAACTATATAACTTTGGAGATTGGATATGCCGGTAGTATGTGGTTTAACCAGTAAACATGCGTGTTCATCAACAACAATGGCGGTTGTTAACTGCCAAAAATGGAGCTTCAATTGCCGGTAGTATATGCCTACCAATATGGAAGCCGCCTTGATGAAGTTCCATGGATGCAGACTGATGACTCGCATCTGCCGAAGGGATCGAAGTTTCTTCCGATGTGATTCTTCTTTTGGAAGCCATTGGTGATACCCTCTGGTTATGACTAACATAGCCATGGAAAATCACCATTTTTAATAGGTAAACCATCTATAAATGGGCCATTTTCCATGGCTATGTTAAATAACAAGATGGTATTTTCAACGTTGTTTTCGAATCCGTAGCCTTGCTCCAAGTTGACGGGCACATGGTTGACATTTCCTGGTACCCCTAAATCATCGATTTTAATAGGACTTTCCATTGTAACCAACAAGAATGGTGATGAATGGAATTTAGATCAATCTTGGATGGGTAGAAACTAATCCTTTATCTACTAATTATCCAGCTAAGAATTTGTCATGTGTTGCAGGGTATCTAAGATTGGCCATGTATGCTAGTGTTAGTAGATGTTAATAATGTTTAAACATGTTTTAATCACATTTCGTTTCAGTATATGTTAGTGTTTAAACCCCCATATCCAAGCTAGCAACTTGAAAAAGGGTTTTAGCCATCACCACTATGAAGGTATCACGGCATAAAAATTGATGCTCGTAAGCTAGTTTCGAATACGCGGAATTAACATGTAATCAACCAACAAAATATAGGTAAACCATGGAAAATGGGAATAGTAACCACGAATAATCAACAAGGACATGGACATGGGCATCAAAAATGGCTCAACAGACCAGTCGCTGCAAAGGGGAATGGCTGAATGTTCGGCCAGTCCAACAAAGAAATAGATGCTGGTTGGTGGTTTGGACCATTTATTTTTCCATATATTGGGAATAATAATCCCAACTGACTAGTATTTTTCAGAGGGGTAGGTCAACCACCAACCAGGATGTGTTTTTCATTTTAATAGCAAGTTTTGCAGGGTACAAACGACAAGACATCGGGAGTGAACCCAAACGAGCACGGAGTGACCTTAAGGTTTTTTTAACACGATCCACAATGGTTCAGTTCCAGAGGTGCTTCAAGGGTTTTTTAGCTGGGTACCGGTACATTCCCATCTTGTTCAACCCTTCCAGCTTCGCGGGGAAGATGTGTAAAATCGTATGACCAGTATAGATCACATGCTGAGTAACGTTCAATTATTGTCCAGGTATTTGGGGTTTGAACGGGACAAATTTCTTTAAATGGGGGAATAACATGATGATATAATGCAGATATAGAATGCAGAAATGATACGAGATGATACGATGTGTATATATATATATACATTAACATATGTTAACGGATACATTAAATAACGACCTCACGTCACGATGTCGTAATGATGTCGTTTCATGTGAATGGCAGGAATAGCTAAGAGGTTTCGTTGCTCCACGCCATGGCTGCAAAGACAAAACGGTGCTACAAAACCGAGGTTCACAGGTGTTGGAACTTCCCTGAAATGTGGCTATTAATGATGGTTAATGATGGTTAATGATGGTTAATAACCACTGGTTGGTGGTTTGGAACATGTTTTATTTTTCCATATAATGGGAAGAATCATCCCAACTGACTTTCATATTTTTCAGAGGGGTTGAAACCACCAACCAGAAAACCATGGAAAAAACAATGTCTTTCATGGTGAACTTCCATTTTTATAGGTTTTTGTATGTTTTGATCTCTTTTTCTGTACGTATATACCCCCAGTTATACCCATATGGGGATGGGTCAAAACCTATTATATTACCATATAAGTGGTGGTTTGTTCATATCCATAAAGCAGCTATGATTTAGGGTTCCTAGGGCACCAGGGTTTTAACTCATGGCCATATTTTCGCATATGTTTTGGCCATTTCAGGTACAAAAAATGGAGGTACTGTACCATATAAGCTCATATATTGTAGGGATATTCCCTTAGATAGCCCTTACATAGGCCTTATATATCGTAGGTGGCTCCAATCTAGGTTCCCGAACTAGGTCAATCTTGGATGGGTAGTTTAATGGTAATCCTTCAGTCTTTAGTATCAATAGGATTATCTAGTATAACCAGCTAAGAAATTGTCATGTTTTGCATGGTATCTAAGGTTGGCCAGGTATCATACCATCTGCAAAATAGGCAAACATCGAGATTACCCTCTGGTAAACGAACAGTTTGCTATTGAAAATAGCCCAGTCGAAATAGTGGATTTACCCAGCTATAAAATGTTTTTTTTTTTCGTAATTTAAACGTTTACCAGAGGGTAATATTATAGGTTGATTGTGGGTTAACAATGGTTATTCTGCCATTTAAAGTGAGTTTCCCCATCTAAAAATGTGTGATTTTCCATAGTTTTTTGTAAACGCTTACCAGAGGGTAACCAGCAAAATGGTGGTAGAAATGGAAGATGGATTCCGATGTTTTTTCACGGTTTGCGAACTGGGAAATCACCATGTTTAACTTCGGTAAATCATCATGTTTATCATCCCCATAGGATCCATGGTGCTGGTATATATGCTAACATTGGGGGTGTATTGATGGTAAATGTTACCATATATAGCATACATGGATCCTATGGGATCTTTTTCTATGGGCCATCTATACCAGTTCGCTACGTTCTTACGGCACCCGCAAGCCCGGCAGCCTCAAGCCATGTTGTGCGAGTCAGGAGTGGTCGCTTCAACGAGGTCTGCGGTTTCTATGATCCTCTGCGCGAGGCGGGGTTTCCATGGGATGGACATGTAAATAGCTATGTTTCAATAGCGCTAAGTTTAGCTGATTTATAAGTCTAATTTCACTATGGTGTGTGATACTGTATATATATATATATGTATACTTGTAACTGTAGTATTCATGGGGGTTATAAACCAACAAATATCACTGGGGGGGGCACATTGTAGAACACATAACCATGGTTTATGGTACATAGAACTATAGTTTATGCGGTTATGAACCAACTATAGTCAATAAATATAGATCTGCATAAAGCATGTTGCGATCTCACGCAACGTGACATCGCAACAGGTTGTGATGGGAGTTGGATTGGGGGTCACGCGTCCCAAATGACCAGTTTGTTTTCGCTTTTGAACTCATCATGCTTGGGAGTCTCAGCCATAAAAATGGAGTAACATGGGGTTTTGCAATCAGACTGCGGTCTGGGTCAGAAATCATGGTTGCGAAAAACATCCCCCAATGAATCTTCTTCATTTCTGGAATGTCATGGATATGGAACCACAGAGTCACCAGTAAAAAGCCAACCATTGATCAGGCTTTCCAACTGTTTCTTCATATCAGTTGGCTAAATTTGGAGGTTTCCATAGTCATGGGGGTACCCCAATAGCTGGATGGCGAAAAAAAAAGGAAAATCCCAATCTAAAAGGATGATTGATTTAGGGGCCCAATTTTAGGGAACCAAATGTTTGATTGTGTCCTGATTTAATCCTCAGCCGATTTTGGTATTATTTTGTTTCTCTTCCCCCTCTTCAACACTCCCCCAAAAAAACCCTGGTTTTTCATAGGGTATTTACACGGGACCATTGGTCGGGGGTGTGTTTCATGTTGGACAAAAAATGGGATGGCGATTCACCTTCATCAAGTTGAGGCCACGCGATGTGATGTGATGTGAAGGTGACTATTAAGCCCCATGAGAACTCTAGCTATCTCCCCTTTTTTAACATCCATAAACCGTAGTGAATCAAGTTATAAGGTAACTTAGGATATATCATGATATATTCCTGATACTCCCCATAAGCCTGTTAGTTGGTCAAGTTAGACGTGTGTAGCTGCGTAGTGACATTTTTGACGGGGGCCTCACCTTGGAAGTGGATTGCAGCTGAGTCAACCGAGCACCGTCATTGTGGTGATGGAACTGCCACGAAAAACAAGCGAAATTACCTACAGGATGGGGCCCCCAAGATAGCTAAGTCTGTGGCTGAAAAAACGATGGTTTCTGGTAGATATAACGAACTAGTTCATGGATGTTTTCATGGGGCTTATAAACCAACGTTCACATCACTGGGGGGCACCATCCGCATGCACTCCACCACTGTGATCAGCAGCTGGTCACCATGAAAGCAACTCTACGTGCGAGAGCGCAGCTGAAAACTGAGAACCCGGGTACAAAACTGCATGAGACACATTCTACATCATTCTACATCATTAAATCCCTGGTTGGTGGTTTGGAACATGTTTTATTTTTCCATTCAGTTGGGAATTTCATCATCCCAACTGACGTTCACTCAATTTTTTCAGAGGGGTAGGTATACCACCAACCAGAATCATATCCCCAATTATCAACCATGGTTAATGATGGTTACTGATAGTTAATGATGGCTTTCATGTGGGAAAAACAATAAGTTTGTAATATTAAGCCACTAAATCGTTATATCCTCATTATCGTTGGGTTTTCCGAAAATACATAAAATGTGTTCACATCGATAAAATGTGTTCACCAGGAACCTGGGGACCTGCAGGGTGTTCGAACAGGGATTGGCCCAGCCCAAGCACCGCAGTGGCCGCAGAAAAATGTTTGACCATTTAACTGGAATTGGATGGAATTGGGACAAACTACAATCTTTTGGAAATATCTCAAATGAATTATATCCCAACTTTTGGAAGTTGTCACCATGGTCATACTCAAACAAACCAAGTATGGCTTTGTCAATAGGGGGATGCCAAAAAAGGGAAAATTTTGGGACAGTCCATTGGAACTGAATTTCCCATTGATCTGTGCTGGCAGTTTGACGATCCCTGGGCCTTCAAGATCAAAGCAGACCGATGTGTCTATTGGCTCAGGCGGGGCCCTTTGGATGCTGCGGATGGTTTCATCCTTGAAAATCTCCGTTGCACGTGTGATTGATTTCAATAGGAATATCTACTGATTAACCAGCTAAAAAGGTGTAGGGACATTCTGATCTTCCAATGGGAGCAAACACAACCAACATACCTGTTTTAAATCAGGAAAACCTATGAGGAGTTTGGAGGATTTCTGAGTATATCCCTATGGATCCAGCCGTACCTTCTGAAAGGAAGCGTTTGGAGTAAAATCTACTATAATTTGGAGGCTTAGCCGTACCTTCTCAGACAGTGGCCATGGATCCATAGGGTACATATGTATATATATATATATCTCTGTATATATATACATATACATATATATGTATATATATATCACTTCTATTAACAGCAAAACTGTTGAGGGTTTAAGCAGGCCATTGGATGACCAGGTGAACTCCCACAAGGTGAAGATCATAGCTGGGATTTATGGATGTTCATCACCCGACATATGCTATGGTCAATGGGAATTCCAGGATCCTAAAATGGAGGTACTGTACCATACAAGGCCATATTTTGTGGGGATATCCCCTTACATAGGCCTTATATAGGCCTTATATATGGTAGGTACCTCCAATTTAGGTTCCTGGAATGGCCATTGATATGGTGATGATTGGTTTTGACCCATCCCTAAGCTGATCGGCTGAGAGTCCTCCAGTGCGGCCATGGCGCCCAATGACGCAAAATTCGTAAATTTTGACGACCAATAGGGTAAAATGATCATCCAAATACTGTTTGGTTCCTCTAGTTTAGATATTCACATGCTGAAAGATGCCAAATATGAATGTGTCTGAAAATTCGGCATACCCCTCGCCCAAAATAACCACTTTTGTTGGGGAGATATGAGAATGAACCATCAAATTTGGTGCGCTCCCCCCATTTTTGGGTGGTGGAAATCAAGTTTTTTTCAGGGTTAGATCCCAACTTCTGTAGGTTCTTGCCATGTGTGTCATACTTTTTCTAGGACATTTTTAGAAAATCCAGGGGGATACCATGGGAAACCATGAAATATCACTGGGTACAATAGGAAATATCATGGAATATGGTGATTATATGGCATTTAAGCCAGTCTCTACGTCAATCTTGGATGGGTAGAAACAAATCCTTTAGTCTTGGATGATATCAATGGGGATTTTGTACGTTCACCAGCTAAGAATTTGTCATTTTTTGCAGGGTATCTAAGATTCGCCATGATAACCATTTTTAGTGGGCTCATAGTTGGGATGCAAAAGAAGAATAACTAACCTTAATACTAGTAGTGGGATAACCATATTAGTGGGATAACAATAACAAATAGTTGTTAATAGTGGGATCATCAATAACAACTTTCCCATGTTTTTGTTCCTATGATTTATCCGTAAACCATGGAAAAATCACAACTCTCCATGATTTTCCCATCATTTTCACAGGATTTTCCCATCGACCCGGGTCTCTTTTTGGCGGGTCTGGTCTCGCTGTGCAGGAAGGGTGCGCAGCCCACTCCTCAAGTGGCCAATCTGCTGGATATTGCAGGGATCATCCGCAGGACGATGTGGAACGGTGAACTGACGGTGGTTTTTTTTAATGGTGCAAGGTGGTGCCCCATAGTTAGCTAAGTTGGTTTATAAGTCCAATAACTAGGGTTTATGGGGGTTATATCTATAGTTAATGGGGATTATAAACCCGGTCGGTGGTTTCAAACATTTTTTTTTTCCATAATATATGGGATGTCATCCTTCCCATTGACTAATATTTTTTAAAGGGGTTCAAACCACCAACCAGTGGTGGTTTTTATATGTTTTTATGGTGTTATTGATATGGAGAAATTGTAGTTTAATGGTGATTTTCCATGGGATTTTGGAGGATATGATATTACCATAACTCGAAGAACTACGGTGGAGAACTGATTCCCACGGAAGAAGAGGAGCCAGACACAGAGACTTAGAGATCTTTGAGATCTTAGAGTCTCGCACACCTTTCTATGAGACCTTAAATTTAAGGTGCTTGCGGCAGAGGATGATGATGATGATGATGATGACGACGATGACGACGATGATAACGATGATAACAATGATGATCACAATGATGATGATGACGATGATGATGATGATGATGATGATGGCAATGATGATGATGATGATGATGATGATGATGATGATGATGATGATGGCAATGATGATGATGATGATGACGATGACGATGACGACGATGATGATGATGATGATGATGTAACATTCAACGCACAGGTTACCTAAGCTGTGAGTTACAAGATGAAAGCCAAGATCACGGACGTGTCACTATACATTTTGTCCCACAAAACACAGTGTGATTTGATCTTCGGGGGCGTCGTCGATGTAGGCGCGGGCAAACTGCGGGGTTTGCCTGTACGAAAGCTATAAGATGGTCTAAGTACAAGAAGTCACACGTAGTGAAATTGGGATCATGTTCACCAACTGAGCTGTCATAAATCATAAATCAGCTCTAAAATCCCATGAAATCGCCATATCTTTGTTGGTTAGATAAGTTAGATACCATTTTCCCATGATTTCGCTATCAGCTGGTTTACAAACATCATCCTTTGTAGTTTTAAGTACCATACACCATAGTTGGAGTTATAAGCCGACTTCGCTATCGTAAATGGGGGTCCCATTGTGTAAAAACTCTATTGTATTTTGTTATTCCCATAATATATATATATATATATAATTATATTATATTAACTATATATATATATATATTATCATATTATATACTGTAACATATAAATATTATATATATAATTATATAGATTCCCATGAGATTCCCATGCTATTCCCATGATTTTTTCATTTCATCCGTCAGGACGGGCGTGGAGTCGAGGATGGGCGAATGGGAGTGGCGCGTCGATCCAATGTCCGGCCCGGAGGCGCTGCGCAGCGGCGGCGCGATGCAGCGGAACGCAAGCGGGGAACGGCTGGGGAAAGCTATGAAATATGGGGAAAATATTAATAAAATAATATTTATAATATTTATAGATGGTAATAATATTGGGAAATATGGGAAAATATAATATAATATTTGAAATATGGGAAAATATGTCCTATTATTGAACTGCAATGGAATAATCCACTGTTTATAATATGTATAGATGATATTCCCAATCAAATATTCATTTGCTCTCTGGTTATTTAACATCGCCATGGAAAATCACCATGTTTAATAGGTAAATCATCTATAAATGGTCCATTTTCCATGGCTATGTTACATAACCAGATGGTAATTGAACTGCCAATGTTTAATGACAACCCCCAACAAAAAGTAAGGCAAACATATAAAAGTAAGACAACGTGATGACCCGTAAGGAGAGGTACTATACATATAAAAGTATAGGTATATGAAGTGCCCATTTCTTTCAAGTAATATGGGGCAAAATATGGGGCAAAATGATGCATTTATGAATGATTTACCATGATTTACCTGAATTACCTTATAAATATGGTAAAATATCTGTGTCCACCTTTGTTAGATGCTTTAGTCACGTACTTTATTTTTTGCTACCAAAGGTAAATTGCACACTAATAAGTAATAACCAGTTAGAAAATTAGATTTTTTGGCAGGCATCTAAGACTCGCCATGTGTGCGTTGGTTTTAGTCGAAGCTTTCAAAACAAAAAACACCTTTGACCAGACGAAATTGACCTTTTTTTGGTCACGCACTGGATCCTTCAAAAAAGTCATCGCTGCATGAATCATACCACAGCAACCCCAACCAGGTAGCAGCAGGGGATCTCAAATCCAGGAACAGCAGCCGACCTGAAGTCGTGATGGAAAAAATGGTGGAGGGACAACCACTACCTGTGGCAAGATATCCGGGATTTCATGGTGCACTATGTGGAGATTTACAGGACGGTGGAGCCGCCGCAGAACAACATCAAGGACAAGCCGCAAAGCCAAGAATTTGGTGCCAGGGCAACGAGATTGATTCAGCTGAACCCAGTAGGTGGGGTGACATTGAAGAGCTCCCGGGCATCGCTGAAAAGGTAAACTTGAGAAGATGACAGCTGAAGCACCGCTAAAAGAATTGTGCTGTCATGTGTATTAAGGTTTTGCTGATGCCTACATGCTTGACAGGTCTCAATGAACACCTGGGCAATGGCCCGTGAAAAAAAGGAAACGCTCAGTTTTCTGATTTTAAACGATGGTTACCTACCGGGAATAGTCACCAATGACCACAAAATTCAATTATTTTCAGGCTGGTGAATTACTACAATTGAGCAATTGGAATAACTGAGGATAATGCATGTCCATATCATGCTACTATAACGCTCCCCTAGTTGTAATCCCCCAAACATCCCACATCTCCCAAATAATACGTATAAACATTTAAATCACACATCATACATAGCTGGTTAGTGGTTTGGAGCATTTGTTATTTTCCATATATTGGGAATAATAATCCCAACTGACTAATATTTTTCAGAGGGGTTGAAACCACCAACCAGAGTTTGTTACGTAATATTGATATCCTGGGTCCTGGATATCTATAGATTTATCTGGCATGTCATTGACCCCTTGGGCAATTTCTCACGGCTACGGAGACTCACCCTGCTAAAAACGGTACAGTAAATCATTGAAGTAAATGGGCCATGGTTTCCAGAGCAAACTGTTACCAGAGATTATTCCATCTCATTTACCTTCCGGTGTTATCATCCATGGCTAGCTAGAGACTGTCCATGTGTTCGATGATTTTGCCAGCTATAGACCTCCATGGCTAGTGAGGCATTTAGTGCGGGGATTTTCCAGCCATGGAGCTGATGACACAGCTGTGGGTTTTCGCAGCAAACCACAGATCATCCTAATTATCCCATGAAACTCGTGGTTATATCATATATCACTGTGAAACATCCCATCATAATCCAATTAATTAACACCCCCCAGAAAAAATAAAAACAAAAAACATGATACCCACTTGTTCCCAACCACACTGTATCCCCATTAACTATATAGAGATGTAGTATCTGGTCATTGACCGTAGCGAACGGGAAACCATTATAAAAATAATAGGTAAGTTATCATGTTTTTCATCTATTTCAATGGGCCTAACCCAAATGATGATCCTTTGAAATATTCCCAAGATATTCCCAGTATACTACCTGGGTGTCCCCATTAAGTCTCAAAATCATCAAAAATCAGCATTGTTTTTTTGGGGCGGAAGAATCATGATGTTTTATAGTCGATTTAAAATGGGGCCATGGTTCAACTAGCAACCTGGAAGCCATGACCCTTCACCAGGCGCCTGAGGGCTGGAAGTATGATGGACCTCATTCGGTGCGGCGCACCTGGCTGGGTGTGGTTTTTCTTGACGGTTATGGGCCGTTGCGAGATGGGAATATGGTACACCCCCCCCAAGTATCCAAGTGGAGTCTTAAAGTACTAATGAACGAATTGAAAATTGGCGACTAAGCAACAACTATGGAAGAACATGAAACAATTCATTAGTTATCATCAAACATTTGGCTGAACCTTGAACAAAATGGGGTAAACCTTTCAGTAAATTGACATGGATATGGAAAACCTATTTTAAAAGTTTCATGGATTTTCCGCGGATTTTCCACATTCCTAGGTCAATCTTGGATGGATAGTTTAATCCTTTAGTCTTTTATTCCACGCAGCAATTTCAGCAACAGCTGGTTGCACGCGTCGGCGTCTTCTAACCTGCTCATATCGCCTTTGGCTGTTCACTATCGCATGTTAACCATGCGATTTTGTGAGACATGTTGCCTTTCTTTGCTTTTTCTCGTGATTTGTTCATTGGTGGAAGTGGTCGTTTTTATGCGCAAAATACGTTGCTCTTTGAGGTAGACGATGGAATCGAGACGGTTATCACCCACGAGGTGACGGGAAAGGATTCCATCGTCGAGACATGTCGAGACGCTCCCATGGTAGTGCCGAATTGGGCACCAAAGCGCGCGGCCTTGACGTTCAGCGGTATGGTCGGCGTTACCGTCGTCGAGTCCGCAAAGAAGTTGCGAACGGTCAACTCACAGCAATGTGCATCAGTTGCATTGCCTGGGCAGGATCCTCAGGTGATCGGAAAGTGGATGGTGGACGTCTCAGCGACACCGCTTAGTTATGCTGGCTTGAATAAAACTCTTCATGAATCACCAGTGAAGTCTGTGCTCGACATCCTCTTCATTGCAAGGAGTTGAGGTGCGTCAACTGCGCCATGGGGTTGGTCTTGGAGGTCAGACATGCCCAAGGCAAACCCAGAAGGAGCAAACAGCATGCAGTTTTATGCCAGGATCCCTGATCCGTGGCTGTCTCAAGGTTTCAGGTGCCAAAGGTGTCTATGCCATCCTCAAGACGGAAGACAAACGCACCGATCTGTCCTGCAGTTGTGTGGTTGGACATGCCAATCCGTGAACTGAGAGTTTCCGCATATTTCACAATGGCTATATAACTCAATGCTTTTGCCTATCTGCTATCTCCATGATTTATGGAGCCAAAAAGCCATGAAGTCAGCATCGCAACTCCTAAGGTGACTTGGGGCAACAAGCCAAAGGTGCACAACCATAAAGGACCGGACCCCGATGGCGGAGCGCAGCGGCTTCAAATCCCCTTCTATCCACATGATCTTCCTATAAAGAATATCGTTGTTGTTTTTTTGGAATATATGTCCATCTATAGGGTTATAATTTATACATAGATCCCATGAACATATTACAGCAATCATATACTGGTTGCTGGTTTGGAACATTTTTTATTTTTTCTACGTATTGGGAATAATAATCCCAATTGACTTTCGTATTTTTCATAGGGGTAGGTCAACCACCAACCAGTATGGCATTCACCAGCACCAGCCTGGCTGGCAGCCTGGCTGGAGGACAGGTGAACGTTGACGTGGAGAAGATCCGCAAGATTCCGCTGATTGAAAGGTGCGCTGGTTCCAATAGGGATGGCAACCACCAAGAATGTCTGGGATTTAATGGTGATTTTCATGGTGATTTAATGGGATGTCATGGGATTTACCAGATGGTAAATGAAGGATGATGGGTAGGATATTACCCAATTATCTATTCTTGAAGAAAATTCCACCAACATTCTACCAATCATCATTTATTGATTGATCGATGATTTTTTCCAATACGGGGATAGTCACTTGAGGATAGTGAACAACTAGCACAATCACCAAGAAGTCCCCATGGTTTCCCCCAATTTCTGCCATTATTCATGGGGATTTCTGGTTCGGATTCACATTTGTGGATTTGAGGCTACTGTACCCTAGCTATGTTTTGGGACGCAACCACCAAGACTTAACATATGCTGGTTTCATAAAGTTGGAGATCCTCAAGTTCCCAGGGCTTTCAGTATTTTGTGATCATCCATATCTTGTATGACTGGAGGTACCGCCATGTTGGGAAACCTCCATATGGATAAAAGCTTAAACATCTTAAACCGGCCAAAAATTGTGATGTTTTTTCTGGAGAAAACAACTGGATGGATAGTTTTGGACTGAAACGAACTGAATATGTTGCCATTTTGACGGGAAGATTTACCAGCTTGGCTCGACAACAAGCAATGTTCTTTGTGCAGATATCTAAGGTCGGCCATAACAAAATTTGATGAAATTCGCCAATAAACCACCAGAAATAGAGATAACTGATAACTTTTGCAGAGACACATCAGAACATAGGAAGTGTTTTTATTGCGGTGATGAAAAGTCCGTTTTTGTGGAGGCTTCACCAGTTTTTATCGGTTTATCACGGTTAAAAACGTTGGGTTTGCCGCAAGTGAATTTTTGGTGGGTGAACTAAGCAGGATGATTGGCCGGGGTTGCGAATTCAAGGCCAGAAACTGTTTGGGGAGATTTAAAACACCCACCCAAATTTGGGGGATCAGCAAGGTCAGCAAAGGTACTGTAAATGCATCTCAATGAATTGAAATGAGGCATGACCAAGAACTCCGATGATGGGAAAACCAACTGAAGATTAGTGTGGCATTAATGAAATGATTTTTTGTCCATGAAGGCTATACATGTGGCAACGTTCGTGCGCACAAAGTTCAGCTGCTCACCGGGCACTTGATCAGCGTCGTCTTGTACCAGCCGATGGGTACCGATGAGTAGACATCGTAGAGTCATGCATAGATATCTCAATGGCCATTTTAGGAACCTAAATTGGAGGTGCCTACCATATATAAGGCCTATGTAAGGCCTATGTAAGGGAATATCCCCACAAAATACTGTACTTATATGGTACAGTACCTCCATTTTAGGATCCTGAAATTCCCATTGAATATCCGACATTTTGTTTAAACTCCCCATGTGAAAACCTCAACGAACTCCTCCAAAAAGACACACGCATACACGGTGATCCAACGATGATCAATCTCTTCCATTCATTTTTTCAACACCCACAAAGGAAGTGTTGGTTTCGCAGGGGATGTGCTCATAATGCTCATGTCGGGATCCATTTCTGGTGTATTTCATAGTGGTTTTGATAAACCCTTGCCGGTTATTAGTGGCTAAGAAGCTCTTAATCAGCCCTGTGAAATTCACCTTTGGGGTGGGTTAGCCGAATCCTGATGAATATGAATATATATATATATATTTATATATATTATACATTTCATTACTGGGATACGACAGGGATGATATGATCATTTGCATGATCCATCCATATCCATCCGATACCATGCACATCTCTGTAAAAAAAATGGATGGGGGATTATATGGTATTATCATGTATCCCGAGTTAGATAAATGATGATTAATACCTGATAATACCACAAATGATAATACATAATATACATATGTATAACAATACCTGATATCCTGATGTTAATGATGAATGTTAATGATGATTACCATATGTATGACCATATTAATACCTTCACAGCCTTAACAATACCATATATTACCATTAGTTATACCATGAACTATATGGTATTGTCAATTATATGGTATAATTAATATGGTATTGTCAATTAAATTACCATATAATATTACCAAGATTGTCATACAATACCATATATTACCATATTATACCATGATTAATGAAAATTTCAGTTTTTGTCAGGCCATAGCTAGTCGCGCAGATGTCCAGGGATGGACTTCTTTTTTTTTCGTATGAAGTCTAGGGGGCTCCTGTGAATTTCATCATTTCACCACTGAACCACCATTCAACCACCATTCAACCACCATGAACTCATCATTAAATCATCATGAAATCATCATGAAATCATCATTCAATCACCATGAAATCATCATTAAATCATCATGAAATCATCATTCAACCACCATGAAATCATCATTAAATCATCATGAAATCATCATGAAATCATCATTCAACCACCATGAAATCATCATTAAATCATCATGAAATCATCATTCA
>Ga0126342_10000387_pt1 | contig 45806 bp, 56 predicted proteins | sample Cyp1metagenome_FD_92528 | JGI IMG/M metagenome (GOLD analysis project Ga0126342, IMG submission 92528) | Coral microbial communities from Lord Howe Island, Old Settlement Bay, Australia - Cyphastrea 1 metagenome | ecosystem: Host-associated > Invertebrates > Cnidaria > Coral ...
CAATGTGGAGCGTGCAAACCTCATTGCTGCAAGGACTATGGGAGCCAACAGGTTTATGTCAACAGTTCTCCAACAAAACCGCGGATCCGGTGTTGGGGAAGACACAGATATGGCAGATCTGACAAGGGAAGAAGCAGAGAGTGAACGACCTCTAGCTGAGGATCCTTTGGTCAGAGAGACAGGTGATGAACCAGTTGGAGATCTCACACAGGTCCACAACACATTGAGGAATGAACTGAATGCATTCCTATCAAGGGAAGCATGGGCTGATGCAGAACTTATTCAAAGGTGTATCATGTTGATTTTGGACGCCCTCAATGGAGCTCAACCATTGCAACGTGGCCCGCGTATCCAATTGTTCCAACAGCTTGGTGATAGATTGGAGGTCATTGCTGACCGACAACGACAGAACAAGGAAGATTTGATTGCAGACAGATTTCAGAACTACTCAAACCAGTGCCGTGAAATGGCATTCATCGAATGATTTGCATGGATTTTTTTTTGGAAAACCGTGAAGGCATACAACGTGGCTGCAGTTGTGCACAACAAATTCTGTGCATTGGCGGTGGGAAATGTTTGAGAGTGCCAAAGGTCAAAACTCCTTTTGCCCATTGGCAACGAGGAGTGCATTTCAGACAGTACTCATGGGCATATTCATGGCCACTGCACAAGGATGAAACGCACAAAACGAGACTGCAGTCATTGACAGAACTCTTGGACCTTGCATGTGAAAACACATTGCATTACTAGGCCTGTGGTTCAAAGTGAAAAGGTCCGCGTTGCTGCCGCTCCATTTGCATATAGAGTTTGTAGGCAACTTGGGAGCAATGGAGATGTGTTCGACAGCAGCCTTCATGGAAAAAACAGGGAACCCGATGACATGAGTAGCCATGTTTTAGTTCATTTTAGGTTAGTTTATTTTTCCATAATTTTTTCGGGTTTATTTCGTTAGGCTAGGGATGGTGATTTGCAACAAAGAAGCCGGCAAATGAAAACCCTATTAAATGGGCTCATGACATTTCTGCGAAAAAAACGCGCAGGAACCGTAAGATGGATGTTTTTTGTTCTCAAACTCGATACAGTTCATCCCAAAATCACCTTCTTGTAATTTCTTGTATAACATATAAATCGCATGACATCTTCATCCTCGACAAATGGAGACCCTTGGAAGAAACATGATTCATTTTGCTAGGGCATGATTCAGTTGGATGGTGGATTTGTCGTCCTTGTTGTTCAAAGGCACGTGTGCGCCTTGCGACACCACTAACTAATTCCCACCTTCACATTGTGCCGAAATTGACATCAGCAATGATGTGTGAAAACATTTGGAACATTTTGGAACAATTCTCATGCAGATATTGATGTTTTTTTGGAAGTGTGCGTCCCACATTTTGCACCAACCAAATCTATTTTGAAGTAATTTGTTGGGTTCCATCACAAGATGGTTGTCAACTAGCAGGGGATCGCACTATCAACAACCCAATGTAGACACTAAAAAAATACGAACAAACATGCATATCAGGATTTTGGCCTACAATGCGACACAACATGTTTCATGTTTGATTACACACAAGACAATTTACAAAACAAGTTACTTGGTTTATTCAGAACAAATTGACTGCATTCATTCATGACTCCGCTTTTCCCGTATTGGCCCAAACAAGCAGAAAAAAATAAATTTGATAAACCAACCAACCACTAATTTCAAAACACACGGTGGTTTTGGTAAGTTTTGGGCATTTTCAAACATCACTCACAGCGAAATGAAATGTGGTGTTGACGTTAAACAATACAAAAAACCAAAACACAAAACCAAAAACAAGTAGGAATTCCAAGGAGGGTTTTCGGCAAACGTTTTTGTGGTATAACAAATTCTGAGCGTTTTGGGAGCTGCGGTGCAGGACCCAACCTTTGCCGAATGGGACGGGAAACAAAACAAACAGAACAGGTTGATTTTCTGTGAAAACATCGATTCAATTGAACATCGGAATTTGCCTTTTGTCAGGCCTTGTGCCTGCAGCTCCCCGGAGCATGTCAACCTCGCTGGCAGTAAGTGCCATGCCCAGTGGCTGTGTCCGGGCGAAAATTGCAGTGAATCGTTATTTTTTTCAATGCAAAAACTTGTTTTTTGAAACAAATCTGGGAACGTATCGGCGAAGTACTCTTGAGATTTTAACAAATCATGCCGTGGATTTACAACAAATTGGACTATCGCTAGACGGAAAGAGGGAACTCGCTGCTGAGGCATGAATAAAGGTAGTCGGCCACCACCGCGCCCACCCATGCCACCTGCAAAGGCACTGTGTTGTGGGACTGGTTGTTCAAATTGTATGGATAGGGATAGGGATAGGGATAGGGATATGGATATGGATATGGATATGAATAGGGATATGGATATGGGCCAAACAAACTTTGACTAACATGTAAATTTGGGTTGTCTATCCGCAGTATATAAGTGCTCCCGCTCGTCGGTCTAAATTGCATTCTTTATTTTTGAACCTGAACAAATGCGCAGTTCAGAATAGATTTGAAAATCTAGAAAATGCACATAAATGGGTGGTTGAAAACAGATGTTGATATGAATGTATTTCCTCTGTTGGTTGGTCGGATTAGTTGGTGTCAGGATTCAGGACTCTGTCTTGGCCACTTTGTGGCTTGCAGGTTGCCTCTGCGCCCAAGGCGCCACAGGCTCTGCCAGAGCCGAACTCAGATTCACTCACAGAGTGTGGGGTAGTGGTGTCGGAGATTGGCAGTGGACGGGCGTGAACAAAATTGTGAATCTCTGGTTGACGTGTTTTCGATTTTTGCGAAAGGTGGATGGATTTGGCAGCAATTCCATGGTGAAATCCATGGGTGTAATGAGGCTGGTTGAACGGTTGAAGCACGGTTGAAGCACGGTTGAAGCACGGTTGAAGCACGGTTGAAGCACGGTTGAAGCACGGTTGAAGCACTGTCCCCCGTGGTTCACCCCATGACAGACCGCCCCCTCGGCCTGGAGCCCCTGGAAATCTTCGACCGTTTGCGCCACTCCAAGGGCAAGGCGGTGAGATTTTGGGATTGGGATTTTTGGTGTCACGGATGCAATGATTTGGTGGGCGCTTCCACCTCTGCGCAGTATTGGCTTTAGACTTTTACAGGTCCAGTCAGCCACAGACATTTTTCTTTGCCGCTTTCAGGTCAGCCACACCTTAGGAAAATGAGCCTTGAAACTTTCGGAAGGGTTGTGCTCCCGGGTGGATGAAGCCTCTCTAGCCATGCCATGGGGAAACTCGGTGGTGTCCTGCTGCTCCTACTTAGATTGGTACCATGTCAGACGCAGGCGCGTTGAGCATTCTGAATATTTCTGAATCCCATTCCCAACCTTTCAGCTCCAGTCTTTCCATTTCTTTCCATTTCTTTCCATTTCTGTACCATGCTATGTTTTTTTTGTGCAGGACACCCCAATTACTGGCGTTTTGGCGGGGATGGCCGATCTTTCGGTCCTGTCGCTCCCTCAGTGGATTCCAGTGGATCAATTCCAGTCGCTTTTTCAAGACGAAAACCCCTGAGGTATAGTGCGGTGAGACTTGCTAAACTGAACTTCATTCTTGAAGGCGACTGCAAGGGCCTGGGGCGGCTGTTTGGAGCAGAATTCGCCGATGTTTACGTTGACTGACCACATTTGACCACGTTGATCGTGGAAGTAGCTGCAGGAGTTGGCCCTTTCACCATGTTTGCACCAACCAACGCAGCTTTCAGACTCTTGGGGCCGGGCATTGCAGCCACCTTGCCACTTGGTGTCAAGATCGCTGTTGGGGTATACTGAGTATACTGTATACTTACGAAATAAATATATGTACATTAGGGGTAAGGGAGTCTTCAAGTAGTATCAAAATTCGATACTTGATGGTATTGCTGCTTGGTATTTTGGTAAAGATCAATGCCTGGAGATTGCTGCAACCTCTGTAAAACTCTTTGAGATTGGAGATCTTTGATGATCTTTGTATCAGTCACAGTCAAATTTAGTCAGCTCTTCTGACGCAGTTCGAGCCCTAGGATGGAGCTAGAGAACACAGCCTACCTTACGCAGGCCTAGGAGTTTGCTCGGGCACATCTGTGCTTGGTATCAGCTGGCTTGAGTTTGCCGCGAAGGTGCTGCAGTATCACCTTTGCTACGGCAACACTCCGAGTCAGGAACTTCTACCCGGGCAGGACTGAGAAGTTTGAGTTTTTGATCGTTTTTTGTGTACATTTCTGATAGGATCGATAGGAGCTGTGCTTTTTTCTGGCCAGGAAATGTCTACTTTCCAGGCCACCAGTTCTGATACGCTTTCTTGCGCCAAACATCACCAAAGTAGATTTGTCTAGCAGTCCAGGTTTTACTATGTAACGAACTATATAACTGTTACGATTTTTGTCATGGCTTTGCCGGTGCAATTAGTTCTCGGAACTATATTGACGTGAGTGAGTTGAGTGTTCTTTTTTCATCTTTTTCCCAAATCCATGGTTTCGCTATTTGCACGAATCGGTTTCACCATTTGCAGGGGGTCACGCTATCTGTGACATCCATCACACCTTTTCGAGTGAAGCGTGGCCTCTATAGCTTGATGTGAGAGAGATCATGCTCGGTCCGTTGGTTCACACAACCTTCGCTTGAAATCTAAGGAAAAACATTCCCATCTCGAGACAAGATATCCCAGCAACGAATGGCCTGGTGCATACCATTGGGCAAGTGTCATGGCTTTTTTGGCACTTGGAACCAAGTTGAACCAAGCATATCCTTGACACTTTTGTATCAAATCAGTTGATTGTTGTTGCTGTCTTCTAAAGGTGGTTAAGATTGGTTTGGCGGGCCAAGCCCAGTGATTTCATTGTCGTTGCATGGAAATTAAGGTGATGATACCGCCCAACTTTGTGCTCCCGCCTCCAAGGATGAATCTTGCACTTCAGTTGCAGTAGTTAGTAGTTGCAGTAGTTGCAGCGCAGCGGTCCCAGCGTTTGCTTGGAATGCTTCCAGGTAGAACTCGTCCAGAGTGAATCGTACCTCTCGACCCTGGCAGAGGCCTGCGGAGTAGCTCATGCTCTAGTCATTTTGTTATGTACATATTGAAATCATGTAAATCACTGTAAATCATTTTTTAAATTTTAAACCCAATTTTACATCATCTCTGATTCAAAGCCCAGTGCAAAGCCTAGTCGTGACTTTGCAGTTTTTTTTGGAGCAGGCCATAAAGCTTACTGGTCTGGAAGTACCTCTGAAAGAGGGGCCTCTGACTGTCGCTTGAATGAATTTTCTTGAGACCCAAACAAATAAGACATCTATGTCATCTTGAAATTTCACCAAGCTTCAATTCTTTGGGATCTGAAATTTCAGGATTTGAGTTGTTTGAGTTGTTTGAGTTGTTTGAGTTGGGGCTAAAGGACCGGAGCTGAAGTCCTCAGCCGCCATTCGCTCAGGTCTTGATGCCCACGAACGATGCCTTTGCGGCACTGGGCAACGGTGTGATCACCTCCATGGTCCTGGCACCCAACCTGGAGAAGCTGCGACAGGCGAATGAGTTGTTGCTGAGGGGACTGGCGAAACTGGCGGCGAAATCGAAGCAAATTGAACCGAATTGCCAATTGGTGTCTTTTTAGTCAAACATGATTTCAAAATCGTAGTGTTTTTAAATCATTCAGTCAAGAAAAAATGGAACATAGTGCAAACTTAGTTCAACGATAATGGTTTAGACACGTTTCCATGGTCTTTGCAGGAACAAAGAGGAAAATGGAGGAACTCAAGGCAAACGGCTCCAAAATCACCTTTATTTTTCACTGTTCTGGTTTTTCGATCAAAACATACTTCAGAGATAGTGAACGAAATTTCCTTAGTTTTTTTTTTTTACCATTATCCTTTCTTCTTCTTCTTCAAACATCGGCAAACATCAAGGGAAAATGACACCAACAAGATGGCCTTCAGCCTGGGGAGTGTTTCTTACCTAAAGTCTTTACGAAACTTCCAGAGTCTCTACGAAACTAATCCCTCCAACATGAAATACCCCGACAGACCGCGGTAATTCTTAACCACAGTTCCTGAGGGGTATTTTGGTATTTTTGATGAGGGGAATTCCAGGAAGGGATTACGACATCCAATGCCCACCGTCGTAGAGTCGTAGCGATGCTTCGGACATCACTCGACAGGTCTTGTTGCACCACGTCCTGACGGGGGCCCAGGCATGGTACGACAGTACTGTTGGCGCTACCCACCTCGAACCTCTGTCATCCTCTGTCCTTGCAGGAGACAACCAGGTTGCAAGCAGGAACCACATTGATGACTCAATCTGGAGGCCATGTTATCTTTCACATTCTTTGACTTGTTTCTTGAAGTTTCTTGATATGTTGGTGTTCGCAGAGATTTGCTTCTGGATTGGGAGACGCGGTTGAAATACCCCTGCACCGCTCCGGTTTGTAACAAAAGTTTGGGTTGACCGTTGACTCTGTGGATACCAAGTTGAAGCCCTGTTCTGGCACAGGCCAGATCTTGATAACTCAGAAGCTCGACAGCAGTGTTCTGTGGCAGCTGTGACCTCAGTAGATCAGCAGAGCTGTTGAACACCTTAAGGACAGATCCCCTCAAGGCACACGGGAGCCTCTTTGAGACCGGTCTGCCATGGTCTGCCATGGTCTGCCATGGTCTGCCATGGTCTGCCATGGTCTGCCATGGTCTGCCATGGTCTGCTATGGTCTGCTAGTTGTTGAGTTGTTCGAAGCATAGTCATGGCATGTCATGGCATAGTCAATTCTCACTTCATGACCTTTCGATTCGGTGAGATTCGGTTGGGACATCCCTGCGAGGTGGATTCCAGATCCACGGCAATCAGCGCCAACGTGCCCGGGACAAATGGCTTGTTGCACGTGGTAGACACGGTGCTCTTGCCGGCAGGCGCGGTGGTGTGGTCCACCAATCGCTTAGAAAATAAGTAGTCATGGTAGTAAGAGATGACAAAATGGGTGGGAAAACATGGGATATCTGGAGAACTGGGAAGTTTTCTGGAAACCAAGATTCTTAAAAGGTCCTAAGGTGGTCTCGTGACTGATATCGCACACCCAGGATTCACCTACCCGGACAAGAACCTCTTGCAGCTGGTGCTTGCCCTGAACCGTTTCAGTTTGAAGGAAACTGTCTGTTGAGAAAATTCATGGGTTCCCAGGTTCCCAGGTTCCCAGGTTCCCATACTTCGCAATTCAACCATCTGAAGAGACCGCCGATGCAAGGTGCAGCAGAGTCCATCTCTGTCAATCTTTGCAGCAGCGATAGCGGCCACCGGCCTTGAGAACACTCTGAATGGAAGGTTATCAGGTGGGGATTTTGAAGCCAAACGCTCAACAGAGAAGTGAGGCTGTGACCACCATCCATGGTTTATCACCATTTTCCCTCATTGAAACCGTGAATTTCGGGTAATTCCTGTATAGTTTGAGAGATCCAGACCCAGGTCCTGACCTTCATGTTCATGACAAGACAACCGAGAGACAGACTCGGCACCGCAGGAGAAACGAGGTACACGCTCTTCGCGCCTACGAATGACGCATTTCAATCATTGGGCATTGGTGTAGCAACCTCCTTGCTGATGCCAGCGAACCAGGTCAGACGCACATCAGTCTGTTTGTTTTCATTGATAATATACCTATATATACCTAATATACCTTTGCTGCAGGTTGAAAGAACTTTGGACATGAAGATGTTGAATCAAACCATTGAGATGTGCCTCCGTCAGGTGAAATTGTACCAGATCGTCCGGTATCATTTGCTCTCAGGCGAGCTTGTTTCGGAATTACTTTGCTGAAGGAATTCTACTTGCCACGCACAGAGTGAAACTTTGTAAAGTTGCCTTGCAGACTTTGTAAATAATTTGTAAACGCAGGTGCTCGTGAGAGAGACGAGTTCACTGCCAATACGGCGGTACAAACTCTGGAGCAAAGCTTATTGAAGATCAGTGGCTTGGCTACACTACATTTGTGGGGCAGATGTGCATTTGAATGCGGAATGTAGATGAATATACTGCGTCGATGTCGATGTTTATTGAAATTCAGGATCTGTGTTGACATCTGTTGACCAGGACAAGAACGGATGTGGACAGATATGGATAGAAAAGGGATAGATACGGATAGTATGGATGAACTCCGGACCTTCAGGTTCCGTCCGTCCCCTCGTGGTGGATGAAGTCGGGACGACCATCGTTGACATTCCCGTCGCCTACTCAGCGACCGACAACCGACAGCACGCAAAGATGCAGCCGGTGCAGCGCCACGCCAGGCCACCAACGGTGTGATGCACATGCTCTCGGGAGTCTTGTTGCCGTTTCTTGACAGTTTGATACAGTTTGAGTATAGAAGGCTGTCATTTTGAAACGAGCTCAAGTGGACTTAAATTGACGCAATGGTACGCAATGCTGAGTGGCTGAGGGTTGGTTTCAGATTTCCAGACAAGAACATTGTGTATCTTGGAAGCAGATTTGGCCATACTCCGCGAAGCAATCGGTTCTGTTTCAGTTCCTTCCAGCTCTTGTCAAATTTGCGAAAACCACGTGAATTCCTTGCTGCAGGCAGGTGGGAGAAAGCACGGACACTTTGTCGACCTTTATCTCTTTGGTGTTGCTGGCAGAGCTCAAAGATCAGCTCTCAATGAATGGTCAGATCCCCAGGGCCAGTGGATGCCAGTGGCCCCACTCCACAAGTGGCACGCAGCACCAAGCGGCACCACGCAGCACCAAGTGGCACCAAGGTCCATACACAGTTTTTGCCCCGACCAATGCAGCATTGGCCGCCCTGGGGCGAACGACTCTGGAGGCTGCACGAATGTCTGGAAGAATGGGGTGACGGTGACATCCTTGGTAGTCCAGGTATAACATGGTATAACCAGGTATGTCCTCAACGTTCCTCAACCAGATTTGGTTCGGAGCCGAAGCGACTCTGGGCCAGACCCTACAGCAGAGCGAGAATCGGGAGATGTTGCGGAAGATTTTGACATACCACGTTTTGGCCTTAGTGACAAAGTGTTCCAAATCTCCAAATTCCAGATTTTCATATATTTCATGGACATTTCAGCCACACCACAAGAGATGCAGTCAGCATGAGTCAGCAATGACTATGACGCATTTGATGTTTCGAAAAGTCATCGAAGATTTGAGGTGATCGATGGCAGAATAGATAGCACGTACTTGAGATATGGCCATGGCCTCATCCTGCGAAAAAACGTTGTGACATCTCCGAGAGACCACAGAAATCTCAGCGTGGTCCAAGGTAGAGAGATTGCAACATTGGAGGTGATGCTATGTGAATCCATGCTGTTTTTTTTTTAATGGCAAATCATTCTGCAAGAACTCTGTCCTGTGTGTAGTAGATTTAAACTGATTTTAGCTGGTATTTCTGCGAATTCCTAGGCCATGTTCAAGCAGTGAAAGTAAACTACGCCATGTTAAGCCCTCCACATCCTCCAAGCTTTCCGAACTATCCAAGCTATCAACCAGTCTGAGTGTTGGACAGGGAAGCCCCATCAATGTGAAGCCGTGGACAGAATTGGGATGGAAGGGAATCGCATACGATGCGTGTCTGGGCTTTCAAGACTTGTTACCAGAGAATCTTCTCGGATTTGAATGCATTTCAAACAAAAACAAGTCTTACATTGTCTCACTGTATTGCCATTCTTCATCTCATTTCGAGTGCTGGGATATTCCTGGCTTTCCCTTGGCATACTCTGAGTGGATGCAGAAATCGAAGGTTCCAGCCACCCGTGACCATCAACGCCGATGTGGAAGTCTCCACGGAGAACGTTTTAGCGACGACTTTCTGCAGCACTCGGTCGCTTGTGACTGCTGTGACTGCACGTATGTTGTGAATCCTCTGCACCTTCTCCACTGAGGAATGGAATCGTGCACTTTGTGAGTAAGGCACTGCCAGGGTTGAAGGGAACACTAAACCACAAAGGCAGTTTGATATACTTACACATTAGTTCAACATATGTCCGTCTGGGTACAACTGCCTGTTGGTCATAAATGCATTGTTCCACGATTTACGCTCTTGTCCAAGGTCCTGATTCCACCGGGTATTGAAATTGAAACAGAGTCCGATGCTTGTTAGCATCGAGGCACGAGGCCCCATCTTTCATCCAGTGATCCAGTGATCATCGATGGAAGCGGAGCTAAGGAGAGCGCTCCTCGATTGCCCTTCGCCAGCCTCACCGTCCAAGCTGCGAGTTGGGGAGGCACGATCCAATTTGATTCGGGGAGCTGCAGCTGACAAGCTGACAGGCCAACTTTTTTTCAGACCCGATGGACTGGTGTAGAGGTGGAATATATCCCAACAGTCCCAACACAGGAATCTGATTTAATTTGAATGTGGAATGATGATAAACGGGTACTTTATTCTTGGACAAAGCTCATTGAACGTGATGAACATGTGTCCCATTGTTGCGGCTGATCTTTCTCATCCAAGCTTCTTCGAGGTCCAATGGCTGTGTTGCTTCATTTGTGGCATTGCTTCGCAATGTAAATCCCCCGAAGTTTGGACTATGTCCAGCCAACCTGACCGCTGTCAAAGACAAACTGGCCGGTGATTTTCAATCAGATCCTGGATGTGGCGTGAAGATGTCAATTTTGTTTGAACACCTTTTCTACCTCAAAATCGAGAGCGCCATGGAGACAATTTTTCAGCTTGAGAGCCAGAAACCATTTGTGCTGAACGATCGGAGGAAACGCATCTCAGGAATCAATTTCTAAAGCCACTACAGCTGACTGGTTGGGATTGTTTTGCAGTGGCTTGTGCGAAGTGCAAGTTCTACTGCTGTTTTCGGCAAACCCACCAGAACGAGGCTTTCTCTCCAGCTTTCTCCAATTGGTTTCGAATCTCTACAGATGTCTACAGAGAAATGGCCTCGACAGCCTTGAGTGCAGCTAAAGCTGGTCACTCATTCGGAGCAGAGATTACAATCGGGTGACCTGCCATGCCATGCTTTAAGCATCGTGGCAGGTGGCATCCTTCTTAGACCCAGAGCTTCGGAGCTCGGAGGTATTTTGTGAATGTCTGGCGAGCCCGGGCAGAAATCATGGATATGGAAGATGTCGTAGGAAAACAGGATACTTTGTGCGGAGTGGCATGCTGGGTGTTGTGACCAGTCCAGAATGACACTTTGGATGATTGTGGTAGTTCAATCATACTAACAAGGAATGCAATGCAGATCAATGCAGTCTTGCCGCAGCATTTTTCTTCAAAATGGAGCTGCAGGAAAGCTTGTTGCACCTTGGTTGCCTTAGAGCCTTAGTGATGCCTAAGTGCATTGACTCTTTCAGGGGACCTTGTTTGTGGCCACTCTGCCTCGTTTGAGGCGCCATGATGCTGCAGCCAGATGTTGCTTCGGATGTCGATGGAGGTGAACCGCTCAGTCGATGTCCTGGTTGGGTCAGTCAGGTCTTCCCAGTCGACTGATCAGGTACTTGGTGTACGACACTCAGGGCGACGCCAATTGCATTGAGGCAAGCGGCAGTCGGAAGTGGCAAGCGTCTGATCCACTTCCAGTTGGGGTTTGATCAAGTCATGCTTCGGAAACTCTGAGACTCTGAGAATACTCTGAGAATGACAGGAGTGTTGGTGATATGCCAAGTATGCTTTGGGCGAGCCTTGTCTCAATGCAGTTGCAGTGTCTTCGGGCTCGACGTTTTGCAGGTGTGTTTCTTTCCAAACTCAAACTCAATAAACTCAATTTATAAATCCGCTAAACATCTTGGGATTTTGGAGGTTTGGATGATTTTCCTTGGTGGAGCCTTCTGGCTCCTTTATATGGTGACATGAAAGGCTAGCCGTGCCATGCCGTGCCATGCCGTGCCAATGAGGGTTTTTTCTCTGATTGTGTGATTTTTACAACATCAGGATATATCAGGTGAACCTAAATATCCGATGCAGGCGACACCAGTGAAAGAGGCCGAGTGAAGCATCAAAGATGTGGATGTCAACTGGCAACTTGGCATCGATTGAGTGCTCCCATCTGATGGCCATGCTTTCGTCTGACACAGATGCTGAAATGCCATGCGATGTCCACGCTATCTTTTCCACAGGTTGCTGAGAGGCCTCTACTGGGTGTCTTCGATGAGCAAACGACGAATCGTTTTGGCAGAAGTCTCACACTTTGGCACTCGTTTGTGCTGTGTACATACAACCGACGATATAAGTCAATTGGTCAAAGGAACCAGCCTGCGAAGCTCAAAAGCCAGCTGTGTGAGGCAGGACAGCAATTCCCGAGAGTCACAGCAGGCTGAGTTCAGCATCAAAAGTGCCGAGTGACATGGCGGGGATCAAGCAGTTGAAGGAGGTGAAGACATGTTCCAACCAGAGAGTAGAATGGCTTTGGATGATCTGGGATATTTTGGGATCAATCATTCCACCAGCACTCAGGCACACAAAATGCCATGAAAAAAAATGTAATTTTTCGAATCCGGCTGTAGACTCCACTGGGCTCAAGGCACTCGCGCTTGACGGGGGGTGCCGTGGATGCGGCACTGGGCGGGTTCAATCCTACCAGGAAGCCCCCTCAAAGAGGTTGGCTTGGAGCCAGTGATTAGCCAGGTCCACGGTGAGACCTGGTGAGACTTGGTGAGACCTGGTGGCCATTGAACAAATTCCCCTTTGTCACATGGATGCCTCCTCAGAAAGCCGAAGAAGTCCGTTACTGGGGTTTGATGGTACCTCCTCTGCCTCTCTCCCAGTGAGAAGCAGAAGACAAGCAAACAGCACGGGAAATGCTGATGAAATGGTGAGACGACTCAGTGAAATCTCCACCTCATCCATCAGCTTCGATGCCAACAAGCTCGCGATGTACAAGAACTTCTCAGGTAGATCCAACTATGCCCGGGACTTGGATGGCGAGGCACTTGGGCGAAATCCAAGAAGATGTCGGACCACCGCAGGATATCCTGCCACCCGATCGCCTGCCATCTCTGAAGTGGAAGATCTTGAAGCCTTTGGTGATATGCTGAAACGAGAAAAGGAGAAAATCGAGAGTCCGCCCTCGAAGTCAGTGATCACCTTTGACAAAGCTTCAAGAAAGTCCAAGACCACAGTGGTATCTCTGTGAGGTGTCGTCCACTGTGTCTACCTGGAAAAGGTGAACTGAGTGGCCTGAGTGGCAGACATATCCGTAGTGGAATGTTGTTCACCTGCAAGATTCTCAAACTGGAGCTGCTCCTTCATACCGAAACGTTCTGATATGTTCTGATTGCTAAGATTCCATTGAAATAAACAGATTAAACAGATGATTACATACGGTAAACGACTGGAAGATCTCCTGCTTCAAGCCTTCTGCAGTTGGTCCTTCGCTAGTTCTGAGTCAGCTCCACTAGAAGGCAAGTCGGAATGAGCGACTGAAGCCGCTCGCATTGGGATCTCCCATTGGGAGGTCGTTTTCTCTCGCATTAAGGGCAGTGTGACGAAGACATGACTCGATTGTTGCGATGATTGAGAACCCCTCAGCATCAAAATCTAAAGAATCTCAGTCATTGAACTAAAATACTAAAAATTGCTTGGCAGAGAACCACCGGTGAATGAGAGTTCCAGGTGTATTGACATCATTTGACATCCATGCCCTGCCGTGGCAGTTTCTTGATCTTGCTCGAGATGCGAGTTCCAGAACCTATTTAACACAGTTTCACCCGAGACCAAAACCAGATAAGCAAAACATGTGATGACAGCTGCAGCAGCATAGACAGCTGGATGTGTGACCATGCGATATGTTTGCTTTCGGTGTAATACTATCAGGTATATGTATACAAATATTAATATATTGATCCTGCAAGCACAAGCACACTGCAATATAGTGATCGAAGATATTGCAACCATTTTGAAGATAAAACAAGTTGCGTTGAGCATGAAACCTTTGCCAGGCAGTCCAATGACAGGGCCTTCGCACTTTGGGGTGTCCGTGCTCCAACCTCAGTGTTCAATGAAGGACTGGGAAGGATTGCCCCCTACATTAATCCCCAAAAAGACAGAAAAGAACACTCCTATCAAAATAGCGATGAATCACAGGTCTACATAGTTCTACGCAGTTCTACATAGTTCTACCTTTTTGGTTGCTGAAGATTATCAATCAGGATGATTGGCCCGAACTTGGGAGGTTGTGAATCTGTACACTTTTCCAAGCGCCGCATTTGACTGTGATCCAATGGTCCAAGGCCCGGTCCTTTGCGGCCGCCTATGCCGGGGATGGCCACTGGAGGAGAAAATGTCGATTTCGGCGCAGTTGCCGGCCAGTTCCTCAAGTATTTTTGATCAATTTTGATCTGTCTCAGGAGGCTTCAGGCCTGGCTGTCCCGGCTTTGGGGGACAAGGCGGAAGCTGCACATGCCAAGAGTTGCGTGTGAAAGACATCTCACCTGCAGTGATCGTGCTCTCCAAGCTCAAGCTCTGAGGTTTTCCAGCGTCATGCGGACCTGGCGGACCTTCGTATCCGGGACCATTGCACGCCCAGTCCAGGCCAGTCGTGAAGTCGTGCAGAGCCAGAGCCATGGCTCCCGTAGCTCCGGTGTGACTTCCTGAGGCCAGCGATGACGGCGCCAGGGCCCAACGGCGGCCTCAAGGTGTGGTGACGTGTGGTGACAGTGGCTGTGTCTTGGTCATGACCTGCTACCGAGAGTCCTTGCAGGCACAGCTCGTCCTTCGTCCGGAGGATGATGTGGAAGTGCCGGTCGTGGAGGACATGGATTGCTGGATTTGGATGGAGGTGGTGGATAATGTGGAAAGATGTGGAAAGTGCCTAAGTCCTAAGTGTTTTCGAAGGAAAGCAGCTAGTCAGTGCGGGGCTCAACATGTCTGCCGGATCTTGCATGTTTTGATGAAGGACTGGCAAGATGATCCAGAGAAGGCTCTATCGCCGCAGTTGTATCTTTTGGCAAAAGAGTTGCAGTTTCACACAGCCTTTCATGTCAGTTGCTTCGTTTATGAATGCTTGGCCCGGTTGATTGATAAGCTTGGTGAACTCAAGTGACAAAATCCACAGCCACCGCATTTCACCCTAACATTGGAGACAGGTGGAGGAAGCGGAGATGCAATCTCCACAGGCAAGGTCCCTCCCGCCATTCCCAGTTTGGCTACTTTTTAACGCCCTCAACACATGCTGCCTCCAAACCTCGATATTTCTGACAATTTTCGGACAGACCCTCCAAGGACCCTCCACAGAATCCACAGAATCCACATGATTCCACAACCGTCTCAGGATGAGAAACTGCCACCTGAGCAGCTGGAGAGTTGTCTCCTGTGCCTCGACAGCCTCGACAGTGTCCGGTGTCCAACGGTGCGCCGATTTGCTGATCTCAGTTGGACCATGGACCAAGGCGCTGGACCCGACCTGGGCCCATCGTCCCAGAGGAACTGGAGTTGGAAGCCCTGGGAAGTCATGGGAAGTCATGGGAAGTCATGGGAAGTCATGGATTTTTTAGTGACATTCATGGGTTGCAAAGGGTTCGAGATGGTAGGATGAGATCAGATAGATCAGCATCTGAATCTCTGATTCTTTGAGTTTGGAATCTATTTGGGTGGCTGTGCTCCGTATCCTCCGCTTGGCAAAAAGTTATCGCCTAGGAAGCTTCCGAAAGGAATCGAAGCTGTCGCCAGGATCTCAGATGGAGTGGACAAATAGTAGGGGATCGTTGGAACCACTCTTAGCTCCATAAAGTTTAGTTGAAGTGTTAAAGGTTGATAAAGTTTTTGAATAGTTCGTCTAATTAGTCTTTGGATGTCTTTGGATGTCTTCAGATTCACTTGTTTGCTGTGAAATCACATCATGATCATGTGAATCATGTGAATCATGTGCCGGGTCACTGAGATGGCGCGGAAGATCTACCGACACCGACAGCAACAGATTGTGGACGTCTTTGACAATCTCTTCACCGATGTGGTGGACAAGGCCCTCTTTGAGTTGGCCAAAGAGGCGAGGCACTGGGAAAGACCACGTCCACCGGTCCACTGGTCACTTTCCCAATTTGCAGTGACTACTTTGGGAGATCCCCAGATACCATCAGACACCAGCATTTTCAGACAATCCCTGCAACTTCTCCAACTTCATGGGGAACATGAGATGATAATCCGTTGGGATTGGGGGAGATTCGCCATGATGCCATGAGGTTTTCATCAAAGCCCGGCCCGATGCTGCGAAGCCGGGCCCTTGGAAGCTGCCTGCTGTGACTGAGCAGTCCATTTATTTGAGCAGTTTGATGCCACACTACTTCGCTGTGACATATGATTGTCGATTATGAACGATTGTGATCGATTGCAGATGATTGAAGTATCATATCGTAGTATAACATGTGGCTGTTTGATCGAGTTGAATCGAGTTGAGGGACACTTTCAAGCCACAAAGGTGAGCAGAGCTGACCCGAGGTCTTGGGACCTGCTCTCTGCGCGGATGTCCTCCTTTGGTGGAGCAATGGTCTCAGGGGAGGCAGAAAGTTCCACACTTTTTGTCGGCAATCCTTGGTTTCATGTCATGGCAGAGAGAACGAGAGAATATAGGCTGCAAATTTTTGTGCAAAACATGAATGTGGAGCTTTCTTTTCGCAATTTGCATGAACGTGTATCTCTTGGCTGAAACCCGAACGAGTGCATGCAATGATGTGTACGTGGTCTACTTTGGCTTTGGGAGTGCGATGGCACCCAAATACTAGCCTCAGATTGTACTTACCGGCTGCTGCGAACATGACAGGGTTTCGCAGACTGCATCCCAAGTCCATTTAGGAACTATTTTCAAGGTGTGTTTAGGGCAATCCAAGTCAAACCTTGGGCAAGGGTTGTGGAGAGGTTTGGGGCACAGCCGAGGATCAGTTGAAAGGGCTTCTCTTGGATGACGCAGAAGGACCGAAGGTGACCAAACTGATCCGAACTGGTGATGGGTTTCCAAAATTTCATGATGCTATGTGTTCAAGTTCTATGTGTTCTATGTGCTATTTCATGCGATTTTCAAGTGTTGAGCTCTTTTGTGCAATCAGCCCTTGCAGTGGCAGCATGAGATGACCGTTGCACTTGGAATGTGGACAGTTGGAAGATGTTGGAACTATGCGATGCAGGTGGTGGAAATGAGTCCTAAAACGGACCAAGAAGATGAGGAGGAACGGACGAAGGAACTCCGTGAATTAATTTGGCTTTGTTCATTCAGTCCTTTCAGCCTTGAAACATGCAAGCGACAAGATTTACCCGGAGGCATGAAACAATAGTAAACAAAATATGTTTCTCTTGTGACCTGTTCCAGATCCGGATCGTAGCATTCGACCGATTCGACGCCAGGCTGAAACCCAAGTCATGACAAAGGCTCAGCCCATGACGAAGGTAGGGTCTGGCAAAATTGGGAGGTGAAATTCGAAGTTTAAGTCAATCAGCAACCACTACTTTCAAGTTTTAAGGTGCACAATTAGTGGAAACATATTGAATGATCTCTTGATTCAAATTCGTTTGTCTTGATTTCACTTCCGTCAGCTCTCTACGCTAAGTTCTTTTGGCTTTGCATGATGGATTTAATTTTCCCATGGTCTGAATAGCATTTTAAGCATTTTCTTTCACCAACCACCATGGACCCGCCATCCTCGCAGGCCCTTCCGGTGAAGGCGCCTGAAGCGTGCGTCAGCTCCACTCCAGCGCTGCCAGTTGGGTGCAGGACTCGGTGAACCAGTTGGAAACCGCCAAAAATCCGAAGGAGCGGTTTGACTTTGATATGGCTATGGATCAATACCTATGAAAATACAATTTTTAGGGGGATGAACATCCATAAATCCCAGCTATTTTGATGTGAACTACAGGGGGATAGGGTTTTGACCCATCCCCATATATTCTGATATACTCTGATTGATGGCACAGATGAAGGAAACTGAAACTCAAGAAGTTGGAACCATGAGAAAACAGGTAGCACTGCTGGTAGCACGTCACGGCGTCGCGGTCGATCCGTTTTTCCCATCGGACTGAGGCCACTGGCTCCGCAAGCACAAGCTCTGCAGGTGGGCTGATGTGGGCTGTTGGTTTGAATGACTTATGACATTCCGATCCGTGTGTTTGTCTGAAAATGGGGTATATACGGTATAACACCTCAGTACCTCCAAATCCACTAACGCTACATTATATTATCATTATCTTTGATCATATATTAAACCATATCTATTCCAGGATTTATTCCATTAAATGATTCAAATGCCATTAAATTAGATTCAAAGGCAATTTTGGAGCCCCGTCTTCAGACCCATGCGCTCTCCAGGCGCCACAGATGCCAATGTCAGCAATGCCCATGGCAAATCCACTGATGGCCCAGCTGCCCGGCATGTGTGCAGCCCAGTTGTGCGGCATAGGTATAGGATGGTGATGGATGGTGGATGGTGATGGACTTGTAATGGATGGTATAGCTTCTTAATGGGGAAAACACTTGAAAACAAATCTTCCAAAGACATGGGTCTAGACAGTTGGTTGTCTTGGAGTTAGTTGGAGCCGGCGCAGCTGCCCTCAGGATGGGTTTTGGAGCCATGCCAATGGTGCCAACGATGCCCATGGGTGCCATGCCTGGCGCGATGCTGGGCAATGCCATGATGGAGGAAGACGCCAAGGCCAAAGAAGCGAAGGAGGCGCAAGAAGCCAAAGAGAAGGAGGCCAAAGAAGAGGAGGCACAACTGAGCTGCAATTCTAGCATATACATTTTTTTGGACATATTTTTCCCTTCCATATTTATCATTGGTATAATAGACATCAATTGATATCCACTTTGGCCTTTGTGGATCATTTGTGGATTCTGTGCTCAATGGTTGACCCTGCTCTGTGCCGTGGAGTTCATAAGCTGGTGTTTTTCGGCCACTTGAGAAGGAACATGAACAATGGGAGGGCAATCGAGGCTGTTTCAAAAATGTGTCGTGCCGTTGATTGACAAGTGGTTTGACCTCCTCTGCAGCCTGCATTGAGGTCAGAAAAAGACGAGAAGCAGAGGCAAAACTCAGTCCAGATGGTGAAAGGTAGTGGGACAAAGTCATTCCTCATAAAGACAACTGACTGAACATTCTATGGTGGTTGTGGTGCATACACAATCAGTGACTCCCTTTGGTACTTAACTGGAAATCCTTGATCCTTGGTATAGGATGCCAGGTCGATTGATCCCCTGCAGGCGAAGGAAGCTGAGGCGAAGGAGAAGGAAAGGGAACGACGGAGGGAGGAAGCTGCCAAGGTTCGAAGCAGTTGATCCGTTCAGCAGTGGACCGTCGTGGACCATAGTGGACCATGGTGGACCCCTGTTGGTCGATGGTTCAGTCCGGGGTTGGCTGTACATCATGACATGTAGACAGCAGCACATGTGCCTAAGAATATGCCCGTCCTAAAGTGGGCAAAGCAGGAGGATGGCAATATCGGATGGGATATGGAAACACAAAGCACGCAATGCGCACAATGTGCAGGGCTAACTGCTGCTGCAAGGTGCCAGTGGAACCTCCACCCATGGAATTTGAAGAGATCGTGAATTCCATGCCTGCCTGAAGCTCTGTATAGTCTGGCGATGCGATGGACAGGCAAGGACACAATAAGAAGCGAAGTACTTACTGGACAAGAGCTGCTGCAAGATGCTTCTGAGGTCACTCCATTCTGGAAGATTCCTGTGCAAAAGGCAGAAATTCCGTGAGATCCCTATTTCGACCATGGCTTATGGCTGCTGGTTTAGGTCAGCCATTTTTTGCATCAAAATCCAAACTCCAACATCTGAATGCCACGGAATGCAATTGGACGTGTTTCAAGAACTGGGTGAAAGATGATGAAACACGTATACTTCGTATAAATTTCGTATACAAAGATGTAGGAAGATCTTCCCGCGGTTTCTGCTTTCTTCAAACTTTAGCTCCAAGGCTTGGCATCAGATTACGAGTCTTCGATGGAGGTGGTGCCCGAGAAGTTGCAAGTTGGGCCACTCAGTGGTGCCATGCGGCCATGCGGCTGTGCCCTGCGGCTGTGCCCTGCGGCTGTGCCGTCCTTCAGCGTTGCATCCGTTGCATCTGTTGCATCGAGGCATGGCGGTGACGAAGTCCTTGATCTTCGGCATGGATGCCGAACGTCAGCTCCAAAGACAGGATCAAATCCTGAGAAACAAAGGTATACCATGGTATACCAGGGATGGCACTGAATGCACTTGCTTCTTTTCACTTTTCCCTGGGTACCTCACTGTTGAAGATCTATCAATTTCTTAACCCAAGAGACTTGAGAGATGTGCACCCACCACCAAGACTGAGGCTCTCATGTTGTTGAAAGACATGGTCAGGGCGTCTATGCTGAGCATGTAGCTTTGATCTACACTCCGAAGGACAACTGGAGGGCCTGGAGGGTTTCTGATTCACTTTGGGCCATTTGGGCCATTTGGGCCATTTGGGATGGTTGCAGAATGTTGCAATACTGACGTGGCTGCTGGTGTGAACATAAATGAACATAGACGAACATCGTGACAAAGATGTGACATTAAATCTGGGAAGGGATGAACTTGCAGGGCTTTCAGCTTCATCCCATCTCGGGTCAGAGCGTGCAATCCGCCCGGGGCCCCAGGATGGGTCTCAGATTCGCAGCGGCTGTGTTGAGCTGCCATGGTGTCCTTGGCTCAGGCTGTTCCTCACCATCCCAAGCTGATCGTGAAGCTTCGCAACGAAGCCGAAAAGCTGTCGGGGGACTTAGGGATCCAAGGCGGTGACATCGGAAACCATCAGAAACCATTGGCCATGGCTGAAATTAGCTAACTGATGGCAGACTGATGGCAGACTGATGGCAGACATTTTTTCCTGATCGATCCATGGCAATGACGAAGTGATGACGAAGTGATGCCAGAGGCCTGATGAGAAGCGAAGCCAAGTCACGGGCCTGTCTGACTCTTGGGTTGACCCGTTGACGCAGGAGGTTCCTGTGAACTGCAGGATCCAACTGCGAACTTTCCCGATGATCCTGATGCTATACTGCTATACTGCACTTCATATTTCATGACAAAATTATACAAAACTCAGGAGATTTGTCAACCTTATGCTAACCTTACCTCCTCATCCTTTTCATCCTTTTCATCGTTTTCATCCCCTGCAATTGCCACAACCTGACAGAAATGGATCCCGAGGCTGGAGGAGATGGAAAAGCACGAGATCCGTACGCGGCCCAGAGCTGCAGGGCCTGCAGGGCCTGCAGGGCCTGGGTGAAATCTGGTGTCCCCAAGGATCTGTGCTGTTTCAGCCTGGAGATGGGCGGAAGAAACTCACGTGGCAGTCCTGTGTCTTCAGCCTTGGGCGCTCCGTTTGGAGCTGAGTTGCTGGATTTCAGAGTGGATGAATCACCAGATATGTCCTTCACAAAACCAGTGTCTGTACTGTATGGTGGTGTAGTAATACAGCCAGACACTAACAGGTTCTGGTGTCCTTATTTTTTCCATTTTTGAATGTACTGTATTAATTATTAATATACATTTATATACTGTAACACTACTGCACCTTTAACAAAGTAGCATTCAGCAAGCAAGACACTGAAAGACTTGAGGAGAGGATCTACTTTCTGGATCTGATCTCGAAAGCCGATCAGTTGCCTGAGGACTGTCACACGCTTCCGGGTGTGCAATTGATTGTTGCATATCATGTGATACTATTTCGAATCGGTTGGAAAGTCCCCAATCCCCATCAATGACCTTCCATAATCTTCTTCGATTTTCAAAAAAAGAGGATTTCCCAGCCAGGTTCAGTCACCGAAACGTTCCGAACCAGGAAGCGGGTGGTCGTAAAGTGACCGAGAAGCCTCCGAAGGCCGAGGCGAAGGCCGATGCCAAGGCCGAAAGAGACGGGAAAAATGGGGGATTTCACCATGCTTCACAATTTATGATAACTTATGGATACTTATGGTAGTTTGAATGGGGAAAATGACGATCAAGCAATATCAAGCATGAGATTTTGGGTGTCCTACTCTTTCCAGACAAACCCGTATAGAGACCTGGGTTGTTTCGAGCAATTACATCATATTACATGGTCATCTTGGTGTTGAATTGCCGCATACGAGGAAACTGCAGCGCCAGAAAAAGAAGTTAAGAGTGAAGAAGCACCAAAAGTGCCAAAGGAGGCGGAGAAACCCATGGTTCATCCATGTGCTGTTGTGTGGTGTTGAGAATTCAGGAGGAGAAAGCAGAGAAAGCGGAGAAGGCTGAAAAAGAAGAGCCTGAGGCGTGCTTGCGGAGATACTCTTCTTTGCTTACATTATTATCTTATATTCATGACTTTGAGAAAGTAGACTCCTTGCTTGCGCACAATGTGAAGGTGGAGGAAGCCAAAGAAGAAACAAGGTTCGGTTCCCCAAACAGCAGCGTGTTTTTGGCAACCCAAGCACGTGTTGTGGCAGTGTTTGCAGTTGTTTGCATTTGCTCACAACACGGCATTTCCAGTGTGGTTTCACTGCAAATCTCAGAGTTATTCAGCAGGTGTTAGCTCACATGCCAGATGAGCTACTGTAATAGTGCGGCATGTCAGCGCGAATTTGAGGTCTGTCAAGGAGGAAACGCCTGATGTCAAGGACTGGAGTGCACGTTTTCGCCGTAGTGGGCCTCTGGCTTGTTCTCTGCCAGCAGGAGAAGGACAAAGCCGAAGAAAAGACAGGTGGGACATGGTGGGACCGAAGACACAAAGTGATGCTTTCCTTTGCAAGCCTGAAACATGATTCAAATCAGTCTGGCTTCAAGACTTTGCATACATGTTTCATTTCCTGAAGGCAAAGAAAAGGAAAAAGAAAAGGAAAAAGAGAAGGAAAAAGAGAAAGAAAAAGAGAAAGAAAAAGAGAAAGAAAAAGAGAAAGAAAAAGAGAAAGAAAAAGAGAAAGAAAAAGACAAGGCAAAGAAGGCCAAGCGAAGTGCTAGCCGGAAACGGCGAGGCTCTGCTAGAAGCAGTCAGCCACTCAGGAATTGCCAAAGGTCCTTCTCTGCTCTTGCTTTTCACTCTGGTTTCTTTATTTTCTGCGAATTCGCCATCGTTTCCTTCGAGGAAGTCGTAGCAAAGACAGACATCGAGACAGACGAGGATCCCGCAGAAGTCGGAGGCGCAGCGTCCGGCACACTGTGATGAAGGCTGTGTCGGCTGTGACGTTCTGTTCGGCCAGGCGGAGTCGTGGAAAACATCGACATTCGTGTTTGCCTCAGATGTCCATTGATGAATGGTCATAAAATGTCATACATCTGACAAAAGTGGACAACATGGGTTCCTATTATTCTTATTCTTCTTATTCTTGTTTGTCTTGTTCTTTGTCTTGTTCTTCGGTTCGCCTTGTTCTTCAAACTGCCCATTGCTAAAAACTTTCCTTGCATCACCACGGATCAGTTCCCTCGCAAACTGTGGAACCGAGGTCTTCCTCCCGGAAACGGAGAGCTTCTTCTGTTGGGCACTTGGATTTCATGTGTTGATTGTACTTGCAGCATCGAGTTTAGCCAGTTTAGCCTGTAAGGTGTGAATGTCCGACAAGTCAGTTGTCATTGACCTGTTGATGTGCTTGTAACCTTACGATCTTGAACAGATATACAATTTGTTTGAATGCCGCATCGCTTTCATGTTGCCTAAGTCTTCTGAAATACCGGAGAAAAGAAGAAGGCCCAAGGGAGACCACCATTGTGGCAAGGACAACCAGACACTTGTCGTGAGTTCAGTCATGATTAGGTCATGATGCAACTTCGCGTTTGTGCCAGGCATTCTAGAAGGAAAGACAAAGAAAGAGGGAAGCGAAAGAGGAAGGACGAGGTACGATGCCCTCCATCGCGTTCCTGTTTGTCATTCCGGAGCTTTCCACGTGAAGCTCCAGCTGCTGTCAAGCTTTCTTGACACAGGAGTCGGAGGAAGCAAAAGACGGCAGCGATGCTGAAGAAGTGCTTACCCCGGACTTATCAGCAATGTTGAGTTGTGGAGTCCAATGCCAGAGGCAATTGATGCATGCAAGTGCCGGTTTCAGTCTTGTACTTGTAATCGATGACTTGATTCGTTGAATCATGTCCAACTGTTCTCGGGACGGACGTCAGACTAACAGAACCCATATTTTCTTGAAGCATTTCATGAGCTACACAGATCTTGTGCACAACAAAAGTCAACTGGAGGCACCTGCAGAGTCGCCTGCGGCTTCCGTGTCATCCTCTGATCTCATAGGCACTGCGAAGGAGTCTGTTGGGACCACATTGAGGATTTGTTCAATTTAATTTATTTCAATATTTTGCCAGTCTCAAACCATCAGATACTAGCAACCTGTGAGGGCTCTCAAGGAAAGCGCCCGCTGCAGCTTTTGCGGCTGGGAACTCAATGGCTATCGCCGCATGGGGATGGGAATGTTTGCCTGGCAGCCTGTCGTGCGGGATCAAGTAAACATACTGAAACCATTTTGTCGAAAAATGAGGACAAAGAGGTCTGCTCAACTGCCTTTTTCATCATGTTTCATCATGTTTCATATGTTTCATAGGCTCCTTGGATGATGAGTCCCCGGGCGATATCAATGGATAGTGTGCATCCAGGACCTTGCGCAAGATTTGCAGCCGCCAGCCGATGGCCAGGAGTATCCTGTGGGGTATGGAACTTTATATATTTATACGCATCTTTTCATTGCACATGATGAGGGCTGCTACTAGTTTGTGAACATTGGGAATCTATGGGAACCTAGATCTTGAGGTTAACATGTCGGTGGTGTTTTTTGGGTTTCTGGCAGGATGCTGCAGCTGAAGCTGAAAAGCAGAAAGCTGACGAGGTGCAGCTGAAGAGAGTTGCTACTAAGGGGCAAAGATGGGGACATCGTGCGATATCCATGGATGATGTGAACCAACCTCAAAATGGGTATGGGTCAAAGTTTAGGACACTGGACTGGTCTTGATCAGCTTTTATTTCAGTAGTTAACCAATTATGTACCCAAAACTAAAATCCTGTTTTGGGCACACAAAGTTGACCATCCCCGTTTTATGTTGCTAGATTCTGCAGGAGAGAAGACTTCGTGAAGAGAAGCTTCGAGCTGAGATCGAGGAAAAGATGCAGGAGCAGATGAAACAAGAAGCTGAAGAAAAGGCACGGAAACAAGAAGTGACTCGGCTCAATACACTTGAGTCACTTGAGCATGGATGGCTTCAGCACTGACCTAGCATTGAAGTTTCCTATTGGAGCATAATATGGCATACCTTTGACCTTAGGAGGAAAGAAAAAAGCAGGATCTGATCCGGAAACTGGAGGAGGATGGGCTGCAGTGGGCATGGGAGGATGGGCACTGGAAGACGCTCCTCATGCTGTGCCACACGGTTTGAAACCAACGCCATCAAATTGCAGGAGAAAAGAAAGCAGCAGCAAGATCTAGCGAAGAAAGAGGCAGGCTGCCCTCAGTTTAGATTCCAGAATTCCTGATATGTCCTTGTCTTGGAGGAGAAAAGGAAGCAGGAGCTTGCCAAGAAAGAGGCAGCGTGGCTACAATCCGGCATCACCTTGTTCTATTCTATTCTTGCTGTAGCTTGTCAATAGCGGTCTGATCAGGCCAAGAAAGCCAAGGAAGCGAAAGAGAAAGAAGAGAGCAAAAAGAAGTCAGCCACATGCAAGTTTGTTGAGCCAGCTCTGCTGAGAATGCGGATTAAAACAATACAGTTGATTCAACTCTCTGTGCACTAAGGGCCCAGTTGGTTCAAGCCAAGCAGAAGGAAAAGAAGGCGTTTGGCACTCCAATTCCTCTTCAAAGCCACATCTGTTTTGGTCATTTTACGGTGCCGCCTAAAACAACTTGTTCAAATTTGTTCAATTGTGCTTGGAAGGCCGTCTTGAAAGCGAAGAAGGACTCCGAGCTGCTTGACTGCAACTGGTCATTTGGTCCTGTGTTTCTCCGACAAGTTGACCTTAGGCCGGGGGAGAGTGCCTCCGAGGTGCGTGGCTGTAGATTCGGTGTAGATCAGGGCTGCATCTGTTACCGCGTCGATGACATGCCATCGATACAGGAAAGCAGCGAAGAGGAAGAGGAAGAGGAAGAGGAGGCGCGTTCGCTGTCACTGCATCCTGGCTGATACTGCCGATATGGTACGGTTCGCTCTTGTGTCCATAGGAAGAGGAAGAGGAAGATGAAGAGGACAAGTCTTGACAACTTCTCAATGTTCCGGTGAATGTGTGGACATTTCAAGGCTTGACTACGAAATCTTCTTAGTTTCAGAGCACATGTGGCTTGAAATATTTGGACATCTTGGCTCTCAGCAAGGAGGAATCCTCTGAACAAGTCAAGAAAGCAGCCTGGATACATATAATTAGTTCTCAACCGAAAAACGCAGGGAGGAACCAAGAGTCATGCCAAGAGTCTCTGCACACAATTTCAGCCGTGATTTCCTGTCTTAGGCGAAGCACAAGAAGGACACCGATTCGTTTCACCGTTCTCTTGGTTTCCTCCAACCTTTCTGAATGCATGGATCAATTTTCGAGTGGCACTGAGCACGGCACATGCTATCGACTTTTTGTCATTTGAAGGACAAAGGGACTAAAAACAAAGACAGCAAAAAGGCGCCATCATCCTTTGATTTCGTCGCCTGTTCTGTAGAGCCTTGCTGTCAAAGTGCCAAAATCTGCCGCCTCGTGGCACGGGTGCAGCCTTGCAGGTACAAGAAGCGCGGAAAAAACTCACTGAGGTGAGTCATGGTGAGTCATGTCCTGTCAACAATAGCTCGTAGAATCCGTGCAAAACGGGCTGGAGCAGAGATAGAAACTCGTAGCGTCCTGGGCTGGTGCAGATTTCATCGACTTTCTGATCTGCTAGCGGCTGTTAGCAGTTGCAACAGGAACTCATCAAGCAGAAGATGAGGGAAGCAATGAGGCCACGGCTTCCTTGTTGGGTCCAGATATGAAGCGATGGACACGGTGAAATCTAAGACAGCAGTGATTTGATTTTCACATGGCCAGGAAGAAGTTAGGGAGCAAAGCGAAGAAGTCGAAGAAGGTCCATGCACCCGACAATGATCGCCCCAAGTGGGCTGGGTTGGAAACAATTCGCCCCATTCATCATCATTCATCTTGATCTTGATTCAAAATTTAGCAAAACTTCAGACTTTCCGTGGCTCTTTGGAAGTGCAGGAAAGCTCCAGCGAGGGCAGCAGCTCTTGAGGGTTCAAAAACCGCGTCAGTTCCCCCTGGGCATTTCGCTGGGATAATGTGGCGAGCGGAGTATCCTGAATTGCTGGGTTTGATACACTGGGTTAGAAAGTGTGACATGAAGAGTTTTCGTTTTTTTCTCAGAAGTTCACACAAAATAGCGTAAGAGCAGAACCGCTCTGCAGTTTTCATGCCATGTGCCCGAACGATGGGCATGTGTATCCCTGTTAAATGATCCCCAACAAGAAGCAAGAACATGGGAAACATGGGAAGCAACCAATCAGAAGTCGGACTCATACATCCATCATGCCAGCGGCCATCACCCCAGGCTTTTGTTAGCCACAAAATCGGTCCATTCCCTGCAGCCTTTGGGCTCAACAGAACCATTGGCAGAGTTGAAGAGACAGGTCCACTGAGCTGGTTGTGTCAGATTCGCAGTTTCTACGGCGGCATCCAAAGCGTAACATGATGACAGAGGGCGCGAATTTATTAGTGACTGTTCGGCTTCATCATTTTTTGGCTGAAGCGTTTAAGTGCTTTGTTTCAGTTTTTGAAGCGTAACAAATAGCTGGTTGTTGGGCGGATCACACCTTCAAATCGCGTTGTGATGTTACAGGAGAACTCATTCCCTTCTGTTTTGGGCCTACAGGTGTGATGGCTCGGACATCGAGGCTTTTGTCCCTCGTGCTGGCTGCTTTTGCAGTCGCATCCACGCACGGAACCTCAAGGACTTTTCCTGATGGTGAACCTGGAAGATTTTCCCTACCTGAAGAGATGCAGATTCCAGGCAAAGTTTGCTGGAACTTCCAGTTTTAACAATGTTTTCGGCTCTCTTTGTACATTTGGGTTTGTTCAAGAATAGGGCTCCCTAAATCCTAACTCTCATTTTCCCCATTAAAACCCATTAAAGCTTCCATTTTAGGCTTCATATTGCTACATCCCCCATTTCTGCACCCCAGTAATCACCAAGATATATCAAGGCAGCTCTGCTTCGCGGGTCCAGTGTTGTCACAGCGCCGTGGTGTGGCCCGATCTGCGGAGGTGTGGGTGTGTTATTTGGGTGTGGGCGAACGTGGGGTTTGGAGGGAACATGTAAAAACCTGATTTTCCAATATTTTTCCATGAAGATATGATGAAATTGATGACTGAAATATGGCCATGAGTGTGGGGGTAAATTTTCGGAACCATGGAACCTGACCCTTCAGCGTTTCGAAGGGTGGGAAGAAGCCCTTCTTCAAGCCTCGTGACTTGGCAGACGTCACTGCAGGGGATGTGATTTTGCTCGGCGCCGGTTCCGCTGAACCAAGGACCAGCTGGAACAAGCCCTCCACCACCCCCAAAGGCTGCGGCTTGTGATTCCTGAGCCAGAGACATGGACAGCAATAAAATGTCATAGAACCAATAAAGAAGTTCCATTGATATCCATTGATATGATATGGGTGCATGGTGCATGTGGCATGGCTAGTAGTTTCCATTTTCTCAAGGAAGGAGTACCCAAGAAGAGGTGCCATTGGCCTTGGTTGGGCCCCGATCTTGGAGGCATCTCAGATTAGCATGCTTGACATTATCTATGTCCGCAAGTACTTGGCTGGAAACCAGAAGGTGCGCAGATGCTCTCAGTGGGCAAACAAAATTTCTGGCATGGAAGGATAGAAGCAATTTTGGCTATGGATGGTCAATACCTATTGTAGGGATGAACATCCATAAATCCCAGCTATTTTGGTGACCAGGGCTATTGACTGAGCTGACCTATTCCCAAAAAAGACACCTTGCAGCAGAGAGGAGCTGCAGAAGGCCATCAATATGTTTTCTCACATGGATCCCTACATGAAGGGTCCGTGCCCTAGAATCCGGCCCTGGATATCTGAAAGACGTCTGTAAGGGCGGGACTTAATAAAGCCAAAGACCTGGTTCATTTCAACGAGCAAGATGAGCAAGATTCCAAGATGTGCAACGATGTGCAAATGATGTCCAGCGTCGCTTTAAGATATGGGGAGATGTGAAGAATTGCGATGATAAAAAAATGGGACGCTGGATTGGATTGACTGGATGACTGGATGTCGGTGAATCTTTTCGTTTCCGGTAAGGACGTATTCCTGCCTTCATTGAGAAGACGCCACAGCCTCAATGGCAGCAGGCTTTGCCGATGCCCAGAGTCTGCTGGATCTAAGGACCCTTCTGAACACGAAGATCAAGTTGTGACGGAAAGCGCTTCCACCAAAGTTGTTCAGCTCACAGGAACCATATGAATATATATATATATTATATATATATGAATATCATGCGTCATGAATATCATTAATGAGATTATGACTATGACATGTTGTTGCTGTTGAACTATTATATAAGGAGATGTGCTCCACTTCCTAATGCTGAGATCTAGAGAATCACATGAATCTCCGTGCACTTTGACATGGACAGCATGTCTTGCATTGCCATAGGCTTCAAGAAATCAACAGCACTAGGAGCACCAGCAATTTTCAGTCCGTCACTCGTGAGCAAACTCCGGCGCATCCTCCAAGCGCCCAAAAGGAATTGGCTGGGAAAGTGGAGAGCTGTGGTTTGGGAGGGCCTGAAAATCTTGTACTTAACCACCATAAAATGAAGGTTCATTGAACTTTTGTGGTGTTATAGTTTACTATTCAGATCGCCCAGGTAACTTCTGGCTGCTTTTAAAGACTGGAACATTGGCAACCCTAAAACATGATCTTGCTGTGCAGACGTTGCCCTTCCGAATACTGCAGTGTTTCACTCAAAACCAGAGGTACACTTGGATTAAGCAAGACAGCCAGCACCACTTTATGGTGACAAAAGATCCCGTCCAGCTTCCCATACCCTCCAGTTCGGAAGCCAAAAAAACAGCCACTGTGGCACCAGCCCAACCGCTCACAGGTCAACCCAACCCACTGAGCGCACCACATCGACAGCGAGACACGCCGTGGCAACAGGGACTGCGAGTTTTGTGCGACCCGACCGGGCCGCTGTGGCCGCCGTGGCCGCCGGATGTTGCGCGACAGGGCTGCGCCATGTCGGACTCGTTGGTGGTCGCCGATGCTTCCCAGGCGACCATGGGGATCACTTAGGGCATTTGGAAATACTCCGGGTAATTGTAAAAACATGTAAAAACAATTCAGCAAATTTCTGATATATGGAATATATGGAATATTATGGAATTGTATGTTTAATTGTGCTGTCTTCTCTATTCTGGTCTAGTCATTCTATTAATAATTCAAATTCCATGCTATTTTATTCCAGAGTGCTATTCTCTTCTCATTCTATTCTATTGGATTCTTTTCTATTCTGGTTTGTTTATCAGCGTTTGCTGACTCTTAGGTGCGGTTTCACACGTGAAGCTGTCGCAGGCACTGGTGCTGGCCGATGCGGCACAGGCGAGACCCCGAGACCTGTCAACGGAAGGCACTATCCAGTTATGTAAATGGCTATGGATCAATACCTATGAAAATACCATTTTTAGGGGGATGAACATCCATAAATCCCAGCTATTTTGATGTGAACTACAGGGGTACTATTGGTTTTGACCCATCCCCAAATCACTTGACGGCACAATTAAACAATAGAATAACATCGAATGACTACAGCGGCTGAAGGGAAGGCAATGTCAACATTATTCGTTTCACTTTCAAGTTGATTTAATGTTTGTATCACTATGGAAACCTCTGAATGCGCAGGAGCAGTCGCTGGTCCTTGTCGACGACAGTAGCATGCCTGGCTGTGGATTTTGCTCCTGTGGCACTTCTACCAGATAGTCAATTAGGCAGTGACAAAACCTCCCAGTACCTCGACAGGGCTTGGCAGGAACTGTAGGTGCTTGAACTTGGATATGATTTCTGAAATTGCGGCTTAGCTTCTTCACAGTGGACTGTATTAGTTCCAACTAAGTTCACTATATAATTATTATGTAGGGTCATTATTTTTTGTTTGTTGTTTTGTTGAACCTGCCAGGTGATACAAAGCGAAAGGCCAAATGGGCCCGAGGAGGCCCTTCGAAAAAGGGTAGAAGGCTGGTTGAGCTGAGCATTTCTTGCTTTTTGACAAGCGAACGGTTGGCAAATTTGGGAGGTGGGGGCTGCTTGAGGATAAGCCGTGAGACCCTGAGAGTGAGCGGATAGAGATTCTGATTTCGATTCAGTTTATTCCGCGCCCAGGTTCAAGCCATTGCCTTATGTAGAGTTGCCGGTTGGTTTGACGGAGTCAGAGGCAGATCTTGGGCCCAGCTTCACATGAGAAATTTGGAATCTACTCCAAGGCAACCATCCAATCATCCAATCATCCAATCATCCAATACCCAAGGCTTCAGGGTGACCCCATCAGGTGGACCAGTTTTTGCGAGAGCAGCGCTTGGAAGATCTGAATCGGAAGATTCAGGCGGATGGGTGCTTGGGACTTCACTTGGTTTGTGCAGATTATATAAAGATTGTAAAGAAAAAATACAGAATGCTTAGGTCCTAAGGACTCTAAGGATTTGGGTGGTCGAAGTTGTTAAAGTTGTTAAAGTTGTTCTTGCTTTTGGGTCTTCTATGTCTTCTGGCTTGGTCATGGCATTATCCAGTGTGTGATGCAGTGCCAGAAGCTGTGGACAGAATTGCAGTTCTGCACAAAAGGAATCGCCTATGGTGCCAAAGGAATCACTAGTTAACTAGTTGCAACTAGTTCAATACAGTAAGGGTAAAGTATCGAATCTGAGATGCCATGAATTGGAAGAGCTTACGATTCCGCGCCAGTTGGGGCAGCTTGAGGATGCCAGATGCCCGAGCTGGTGGAAATTTGGCATGGGCTTGGGGGAGGAATGTTCTTGACTCTTGACCACTCCAAGGAAAGAACGCACCATCTGACCAAATTCCAAAGTTTGAGGAAGTCCGTCCTGCCATTTCCGGGATGTGTTGGTCTCTGGAGCAAGTCTTTCCATGCACTGCATCTGAGGTTGAACCTGACATCCGACCGCCCTCGCCCCCTCCGATCTACGATCGCAGCATGGCCGATTTGGTTTTGTTTGTTTTGCAGTTTCTTACACTTACAGTACATTTTGGCTTGCTTTTCTACACTTGGAAAATGTTGGGGCCAAAAGAATGGTTGCTGATTCTCAGCAAACACTGAGGTCAGGGTAATCGTCTCAACACTCGGGACATCCGCATCAAGAAGGCCCAAAGACAAACGCTCTTCCCTCTCCCTGCTTTCTGTTTCTGTTTCTGGATGAAAGCAGACATTTTTCACAACTTGTTATTCATATTGGCATCGCTTTTTTGTGCAAATTATGTGTGACACTGTGTGATCCCAGCATCATGGACTTGTCAAGGCCATGCTGGCGGAGTGGAACAGATTGATCAGGTCAGCGGGCCTTCAATTGAAGAGCCTGGGGGATGGTTAAACGGTTAAACGACAAACTGTACATGTCAATTACCCTCTGGTAATTTGTTACATAGCTATTGAAAATGACCATTTATAGTGGATTGTCCCATTGAAAATGGTGATTTTCCATAGCTATGTTAAATTACCAGAGGGTAAGTGTTCGAATTCCAGGTACATGCTGAAAAACATGGAAGACTACGTGCCTCCTGAAGGATGGAAGCCACAGCGTTTGGTGAAAAAGAGACTTGGGCATCGTCGCCACAGCACGATCATCCATTTGCTCCATTTGGCTTTGCCCAGAAATGGGGCATATGGTTTTTCCCCGGCATATGGTTCACTCCAAACTTGCAAATTCAACAGGCAAGTTGATGATAAACCATTGGATTTTCTGGGTACTATTTTTGGACACACTAATTTGCGCGAAGTGAATCAAGACGACCACCAGCATGTACTAAAACATTTTGACTCAGACGCACACAGCAAGCTCAGAATGAGCGCAGAACTTTTGAAATTTTGAAACACTACAAACTTCCTGATTTAAAGACGTTCTTTAAAGAGATTTACTGCATGTGGATGACATTTCACCATGCAAAACCTCCAAAGGAAATGGGTCATTTCAAACGCTGACATGTCTCCTGACATTGGAGCTCGAGAACAGCTGTGAAACCAAGGATCCTGATTCCCTATGAGTTCGGTTTCCAAGCCGTGCAGCAGTGGAGTGCCCCAACACGTGCAGAAACTGCTATGGATTTGCCATGACATTGTCAAATCCAACATTTCCTTGAGGGCTTCAAGTCTTTGTAAAATCGTTTAGTGCTTCTCATCAACATAGCGGCCAATAGACTGTTGAACCTGGTTCGCTTGCAAGAAAAAACATGTGCCTTCCACTGAGGAAGGTCCGTTTATCCGTCCAAGCCTTCTCTGTTTTCTCCAGTGAGCAGGTTGGCTTTCACGCCAGTTTTCCTCAACCGTCTCGGCACAGAAGTGGGTCCCGGGCCGGTCCCGGGCCGGTCCCGGGGTTGACCAAAGTGCTATGATGTCCCAAGCTCGTCGCGGCGTGGCTCGTCTAGGTGCCGCTGCAGCTCTCTCTGCGGCAATCTCCAGCCGTGGCAATCTGAGTGAAAACACCGTGCCGATGCGTGGGCTGTCTGGGTCCTGCCAAAATTCTGAAGTATCTTACTATGGATCATACCTTAATGACCGTTTTGGTGGTGGTATTGGACGCCGGGTTGGTGTGGATGAGAGTGGCAAGCGGCCACTGAAGGGCACGGGAGTGGTTCGCGTGGCCACCTTCAATGACACGCACGAGAACCTCAGAAAATGGGCCACCAGGGAGAACTGGCAACGAGCCACGGAGATCCATAAAGGTGCATATTTCACCAGATATACCAATGAAATTCAAGAGGCTGTGCTGGAGCACGTTCGCCAGCACTATGAAAAAATGCCCTACAAGGCGGATGAACCAGTTGTTATGGCTTTGTATCGCTTTGAAGATAGAAATGAGTTTGAAGATCGGCTCAACAAGATGAGAGTCACCAAGCTGCCAGCAGTTGTCCATGGGGTTTTCGATGAGAAGAATGAGAGGTGCATCGTTGACTTCGCCAACAAACGCTTGGGCGGTGGATGGTTGAGCTATGGCTGTGTGCAAGAGGAGATCATGTTTATCGAGCGCCCAGATTTCGGTGCCATGTGTGCCCGAAGTTTGTTGGAAATGCCGGATCCCCGTCAGGAGCCCATTGCCAGCCCCTTTTCCATGGAAGCCAATGAAGTTTGGATCTTGAAAGGGGCACCACGTTATGCTCACCTGGGATGGTATGGGCGGCCCCCCAAAGATGCCTTGAAAAAGGTGAAGTTGTTGAACCCCGAAGAGGACCGAAAGACATCTCCCACAGTGATTGCCATGGATGCCATCAAAGCCAGCTTCGAAACCTATCAGAAAGAACACCTTGAACTGATGCTGATCAAGGCTTACACAGGATTTGTTGCCGCCAAGGAAGATGATGTGGCAGGTGAAGTTGTAGCCACAGGAAGCTGGGGGTGTGGTGCCTTTTACAACGGGGAGCCAGTGATGTTTGCCATTCAAAGCCTTGCCGCGAATGCTGCGGGAGTGGCTTTGACCTATCACGTTTTGGGCGATGGCCGACGGTTGGCACCAGCTTTTGAGTTGTTGGAGGAGGCGTTGGTGAAGAAACTGAGCATCAAAGAAGCCTTGGAGCTCTTGGCGGAGCGTTGTGCGAACGATCCGGCCTTTCGGACAAAGTTTAAGCCGAGGTCGGCCATGTGAGAAATGTGGGCCATTTCTTGTGTGAGAAATGCGTATGGCTGCGTGAGATTCTGTGACCTGGATCGGATGGCCAATTCGTCCTGAAACACCTGGATGAGAAGGCGTTTGATGACGAGCGGAAGGAGAGAAGCTGGATGGAGCTGGTAAGATCAGGACAGAACCAGTCCCAAGGCATGAAACAGGTACGGCGGATCGAAGAGTTTTCAGGGCATTCGAGAGCTGAGTGTTTGACATGTTTTGACCATCAATGCTTCCACATATGGAAGCGTTCAGTGTGTTTGGACTTTTCAAAAACAGCGGCTGTTTCAAATTCGCTCTGGGTTTGCCAAGGAAATACCCCAACGCTTCGTTCATGGGTGGGAATCTCAATCCTCTCAAACAGTCCTGACAGGTCTTGACAGTCTGAGAGAAATGGCCCAAGAATGCCCAAGTAATCGCATTGCCAAACATGGCTCTCCAAGGTGTCATCATTGGGGCCAGAGGTGTCAATCACAGACGCTTGCAGGCCCTTGTTGACATTTCAACAAGTTGGATTAGTTGATAAATCCAGTTGAAAAAAGCTCGCCAAATGATAAATTTGGTTTGTGTTTTTGATTTGCAGGAGGCATCTGGCTGCAGAATATTCATCCGTGGCAAGGACAGCGCATCAGAAAACTTCATTTCCTTCGTTTGAAAGGTCTTTTTAAGTAGAGCTGTTTTGCAGTGATTCCATAGGTTGATTGTCGTTGCTGGTAGTGGTACATCTGCCAGACACATTTTCTTGCAGTGGTTGGGTGTGTTTTTCTTCTGAATTCCTTGGAGGATATTGGGGACAAGTTTCAGGGAGATGAGGAAAGGCATATGCCTCAACATGTTGGAGCCTTGGCTGTGGCAGATTAACCCCGTGGGGCTGTCCTTTTTTCACCGACATGTCGCAGGTTCACATCGAGGGAGAGACGGAGGAGCAGATTGAGGTGGCCACAGAACTCATCATGCCGTTGCCGCCTTGGAGCCTGGCCCAGCTTGGCAACTTGAAGGACCAGCTCCACTGTGATGGTTAAGCCACCAGCTCTGTGATGCTGAGATATGCTGAGGCTGTTGAATCCTGAGAGTCCAGAGTTTGAGTATGCGAGGAGCCCGATGTTTGCCCACCACAATGGGAGGTTGTTTCAGTTCGACACTTGTTTGCAGGACCCATGGTATGCAGCAGGTTGCGCTGGTGAATGGCTTCACGTTGAAAAAGTTCTTTTCTTAGCAGCATGTTGCCCTATGTTACCCTATATTGCCCTCCAAAGTCGCAGAGATACACGTTTTCTTCTCAAGGTCTGAACAGCGCTGTGGCGTTTGTGGTGCTATTGGCCACTTGGGTAAGAAGCTCAGTGAAGCTTGATACGCTGATCACGCGCTGACAAGGTGATTCTTGAGCATTGTATGGGACATGAGACAATACAGTACGTCACAATACATCACAATACTATCCTAATACCATTTGATCAGTTGGCCAATGTTGGCCACCTTGTGAAGGCCTTATTCTTGGCACAAAGTTTAGACATCGATGTGGGGGTTGCCGCTGTCACTCCCAAGGCTTTGATTGCCCAGAGACAGAGGCATTCAGCTACAAGCCGCCCAGCTGCAATTGGGGGGCTATACCCCTTTGGAAAAAGGCAATTTTATTCGAGGAATTGTTGAGTGTTTTTGATCTTCTGCATTTTTGTGGGACATGCCCAGCTCATCCTCATCCTAAATCAGCGAGCAGGTTAGATTGCACATCTGTAAATTTATAATATTGTACCCAAATCATCCATTTTAAAAGGATTTCCCACTATCAACCATCCAGCTATTGGGGTACCCCAATTCTAAGAAACTTTTTTTTTTGGCTCAGTGAATCCCAGGATGGCTGATGTGAAGTGCACCATTTGCGGCGACCGTGGTCACGTGGCTTCGGACTGCAAACAAGCGGCAGAGCAGCACAAGAAGGCGGGAGCAAGAACTTTTGGATGCCGTAGCTGTCAACTACATATTCTATATATATATACACACTATAATTATGTAAATACGTATACCATGTAACTATATATACACATAGTTTCAGAATAGCCTTCTGATTCTCCATGACTTTGCCATTCTCGGACCCTCCCTGACCTGGCAACTCTGGCCACTTTCGCATCATCGCAACAAGGATAATGTTGATTGGAAAGAGGAAGCAGCTAAGAAGCGTGAGTTGGATGAAGAATACGTCGCGACCCCAGACATCCAGGTGCCCAAAGAATGTTGGATTGCCGTTGAAACGTGTTGAAACCATTACAAGCCCCATTGGTTTCACATTGGTTACACTTGACTTCCTTTTGTTTGCTTTCCCTCTGGAACATTCATATCATCGCTGATGGCGCCTTCCTTTTTTTCAACGAGGAGAAGATGATGAGTGAGTTGGGTTTGTCCAAAGCAAAGCCAAAGGAGCGAGGGATTTTATACCTTTCCAATATCGTCAGTTTCAACATGATTCAGTCTCAACATGATTCAAACAATTTCTTCAGAAGATGACAAACCAAAACATCCAAACTGTGGATTTTGCAGTTCAGCAAAGTAGGTCGGACTTGGCTCGCAGGAGGATGCAGACAAGAACCCGGAAAGTAACGCGCAGGAAGATGGACAGATTGGGCAAGCCAAGGGCTCAGTCCATAGGTCAACTTGGAAAACATAGACGGACATGAATCATAGACTCGTCAGGCCATGAATCGTGACAAGTCCGAAACATTGAAGAAATGGTTTGGTTTCATGTGAATATTGGAATATATTGGACTTGGAATATATTGGAATAATTGATGATATATTATTTGAATATATTGGAATAATTGATGTTGATGTTTCAGCGATGGCTTGATTCTTCCGGAGTCAAAGGACCACGGGCCCAACGGCGTAGAACCTCCGTCTGCCCAGCCGGAGGCATGCTAGGTTTGGGAGAGTTGAGAAGCTGATGTGAGAGGCAAGTTGAAGGATTTGGAAGAACATCTAGGAATCTCGTATGGGTCAAAATTTAATGCTGGATAGGTTGGTAATCTTTAGTGTAGCATCAACTTATCAAGCCATGCCATTAAGGATATTTATGGGTCAAATTTCACATACCCTGATCCGTTTCGCAGGCCCAGGAAGGTCTCGCTTCTCCTGCGGACATGTCGCCGGAGGCAGGGGAGAGGAGGGAGCCTTTGGTGGGGAGCGTGAACCACAACTCAGCAGGCATCACCCCCACCCGCAGCTCAAGATGTCTGGGGGCCTCAGTTCTGAGCTATGCCGCTTGAGAAAACTTTCATCTTTGCGTACTCTTGGAAGGCACATGAAGGTATGCTCTGCCAATGCTCAGATCGTTACAAAGTCTGCCGCTGAGGATTCGCAGCCGATAGATGCGGCATCGAGCTTGCCTCCGGGCCTGGTATTGTACGGGGTCCTGGCTCCAGCCGATTCCAGTTGAGTATCAGTATGTGTCGCTCCAATGCGTTTGTGTCTCCATTTTCTGTTTCGTAGGTGTGCCAAGCAGGCAGGTTGAGTGCCGTTGTGGCGATGAGCAGCTTTCTTTGTTGAGGTACCTGTATCAAGTCAGTAACCTGATGACCGTCTATAAACTGGGTACATTTCATATCATTTCACATATCAGTGGGCATATCCTATAACATTATATATATATAAACATGAGATAAAATTGGCACACCTATCCGCATTATGCATCATTATGCAAGATACATGCAAGATATCTACAAGATATACAACTGGGCAAACAAACCATAACCAGCTTCTTGACCAAACTTTGCGTTCCCTTGCCAGGCTCCTCCCCTGTCCCTGGTGCCCAAGATCGTCCCGGCCAAGATGCCACCAGTGCCGCCGACGCCGCCAGCGCCACCAGTGCCCAAGCCCAGACCCAGGGGGCTGCAGCCGCCTCGAGGCACAGATTGGGAGCAGTTCAAAATGGGAAGGGCTTGGAACTAGAAACCAGAGAATTTTGACACTTTGAGAATTTTGAGATTGGAATTTTCTGAGATTTTTGGACAGAACTCCAAAGCGCACGTGCCAGATGCGGATACCTCGATCACCTGTCCTCGGATGCTTTCGCAGCGGCTCTTCAGAGGAGGTTTGCACGTGCTGCGGGAGATGGGTCAGGTCGGGTACCTCAGCTCCCTTGGCGTTTTTGGGGCACGGCAAAGTATCAGTTTTGGACCAACAAAGCGTGGCTTTGGAGACTTCACCGGGTTGCCTTTGGGTGCATGAACTCTAAGGTAGATTCGGCATGATTTGGCATGATTTGTTTGAAGTGCGATGTGAATGCTTTGCAAATTTACCATCAGAATGGGTTGTAGGGCGTCAACTTCCCAGGAGACAGGTGCGAGGGTCACGATCCATGAGCGTCCGGACAGTGAAGGGGGGTGCCTGGCTCAGAAACTGGACCCATCTCAATGGTGCGAGGCTTTGATGGCTTTGGCACCGGTTGCGCACTCTCAGGCCCTTCTTTGCCATCTTGGGATCACCACAGGCGGGGCAGCTGGGTAGCTGATGTTGGCAGCGGCTGGACAATTCCTTGCAGGCGCGTGAAATGGCCAAGCTCCACGTTCGAGTGGCTGGATGCATTTGGAGCAGAACAATATCAGTGTCAAAAAGATGTTCCCCAAAATCTCCCTTTGATGGAGAACTTGTGAGTGTGTCGAAGATTCACGTCACACTTCCAGGGATGGCTCCAGAGATTGTTTGTGGAGTTTGATGATGCAGATAAAGCCAACGCGGCTAAACGGCTAAACGGCTAAACGGCTAAACGGCTAAACAAGATAATTTCGCTTGAACAATCTGGTGCTGGGCTCTCTTTATGAACCAAGGCCTGGCTCGATGTGAATTCAAGGCCTCTTTCTGAAGGTCAGCAATGCATTCGGAAAGCCTCAGCAAACAGCATCTAAAGATATCTAAAGAACCTTGCTGTTTGCAGGAATGTCCACTTCACCAATGCAGGGCTCCCAGAGTGCAGCTTTGGCCCGCTGAGTCCACTTGATGTACTTTGAGTTGCTTTGATGTGATCGTTCGATTTAAATCTGAGGCCTTTCCAGTCTACAGATGGTGCAGGTTCGTTTCCTCAACGTCTAATTTGGTGAGTTCAACTTGACCTTTCCAAAGTTTGGCTGCAGCTCGCTACTGTGACGTGGATTTCCAAGGATTTCCTCCGGGATTTCCACCCTTCCCAGGCCTGGCAAACGAACTCACAAGAAAATTGAGATTTTCTGCGTCCATGGATCCTGCTGGCAGGGGATGTGCCGCCGGGATTTCCACCAAGTGGCTTCCCACCAAGTGGATTTCCACCTGCCGGGTTTCCGCCTGGCATGCCCAGCATACCCAGCGTTCCGCACATGCCACCTGGTGCGCCCGGGGATCGGCGTAGCGGGGTCATGCCGTTGAGAAGTTGAGACAGTCCTTAGGGTCACTTCTTGCGTTCACCTGCACATCCTGCACTGACACATACGATGAATCAGAAGTGTGCATATGTAATTATATATATATAATCAATACATAATACATATAATTATATATATATAATTATATATACAGATATATACGCACACATAATATGTTCTTTTTCGATTCTCACATGCATGCTGTTCTCACAGTCGACTCTTCCTTCCAGGCTTTCCTCCTGGCTTTCCGTCCTCATCTCAGCTGGTAACGAGGGTGGCACTGTAAAGCCTCCGACGCCGATTCCGAGGCCGCTGGGGAACGGACCAATGGACCTCGGCCTAGTGGTACCAACCTTTGAGGCCACCGGAAGAAAAAATGTCTGGTGGTCACTGTCAGATGCATCTAGGGTTCAAATGCATGACGATATGTTGAGATTGTGGGGGTAAGTAGAAACATGAACTTCATCAATCCTTCCAGACTATACTTCAACTTCCAGTGGCGTGCGAGTTTGCAAGCTGTTGGCTCAGGTTGGTGGAGCCTCACCTCCGGGCATGTCTGCAGAGGCGGGACCTGCAAGTCGCCTCATCAGCAAATTCTCAGTTTGTGTTGGGAAAATGATGATAAACAATGATAAAGAACCAAATTTGGGGTAACCTTCAGACATTTTGAGACAAACCCATACAATAATTTGCGAGTAGAATCTTCTGTGGAAATATGCTGATGATGGAAGTTAGTAGTTGAGGCCTACGATGAGCTTTGAGGGTGTCAGGTTTCACACTGCGGATCGCAGAGTGGCGGCCGAAAAAGCTTCGTCTGAAAGCAGCAGACCCAGTGATGTATCATGATATCTGAGAGTGGCTCAGAGAGGCTCAGAGTGGCTCGGTTCAAAAAGGTTGCAACTGGGTTTCAGAGTTCACTTTATCAGCCTGCCGCAGCTGAGAAGCCTCTGAAGGCGCATATAGATTACACTTCTGCAACAGACCAACTCCTACGATGTTTGTTGGGCCTTGCAATGGTCGTGCTTTCAAGACAAACATGAGAGCAGACGAGCAAAACAAACTGAAAGCATGGCCAGCGTTTGGTTTCCGCAGAGCCACTTTCTGGAATTCCCATTGCTGTTGCGTGTCACAATGTGAAGTTGTGCTCACCACAACTGAATGGTGAGGCACGTCATTCAGTTCTTTTGCATACACTGCCGACAACTGTGCCAGTCGACCTTTTTTCCCCCATTAAGCATTTTTTTTTTGTCCAAGTTGCTATTGGTCCATATTAACCAGCATGGTAGATCTCCAAGAACAGAATTGAGCCATCCAGTAGCGTCAACTTAAAGCACAAATCCTGGGCTATGGGTGACGCCGGGCTTGGTCCCACCACGAATGCAGCGGATCAGGAGAAGGAGTGCCATGCCTTCCGCAGGATGTTGAAGCCCCACATTTGATGGTTTAACAAAAAAAACTGGCAATCTACAAGTTCTTAGGGTTTTCAATCTTGGCTCATCCTCATTTTTCTAGGTCTTATGTTATGTTTTTTCTGGAAGCATTGGAACTCGCAATCTTCGTTAAGCCGTTAAGCATCAAGGGAATCAACGGCACGGATTTCTGCGCTGACGCGTTGCCAGGCCAGTGGGCTCAAAGAGTCTGGTACCAAAGTGACCGCGGAGGGAGATTCCAAGGCCACACATGTCCACGATACCCACGGGGGAAATCCTCAAAGTGGTGAGCAATGGTGAGTTGTTTTCTTGGTGAACATGATGATAAGATATAATAGGATATAATAATCATAATAATATAATAATAATGATAAATAATAAGATATAATAACACAATCTCAACCATGAGATTTTTGGATACCCATGGGTAGCCTATAGATCCAGTGTGGCCCATTTTGATGGCTTCATGTTTTGCTGCCAGACCCTGGACTCCTTCCCAGCATGCCTCGTGAGCACTGGCGTTTTCAAATATGTGCAGGCTGGTCGGCTGGCCGTCCATGCACTTTTCAGATGTTTGAAATGGAAATGGTTGGAGTCTATTGTGAGGTACATGCAATAGCTCCAGATGGAACCCGGAAGGCTCGCATTACTGTGAGGAGTAGCTACCTTTTGATTGGTGCTCTTGCAACAGAGACTTGAAGGCAGCTGCAAAGCAGCTTTCAGTGTGTGCTGTAGGTGATCGTTCGAGCAGCGCCTGGCTCCTTCCATGCAGACGTCGCAGAACCACTTTGCGAGGCATCTCGGTGGTTGGAAAGTGGTTGGAAAGTGGTTGGAAGTAGGGACGACCTGGGTACTGCATGTTTTGAAGCCAGGCGCCCTGAAACAGATTTATTTAATGAATCAATATGACTCATTTTTCTCACATGTATCACCAGCCTCCTGTGAACTGCAGCTGTGAGCCTCAGAACCTTCAAATGGGACATGGCGATGGCGAAACAAGTCCTCCATGCGCCCGCGCTGCAGCCGTCGCTGCAGCATTCACTTGGCGTGTCACCGGTGTCACTTGGCGTACAGAGAAAGGCCAGGTGCAGCCAGTGCACTGGGTGCAGCTACAATTTTCCTGAGTCCTCACTGCAGCCGCACTTGCAGTCCTGGGCTCTTGGTAGCTGCATCATGACCCAATGGACACGGCGCGGGCGAGCAAAGATCTCTCTAAGAGCCAGGCGATCAGACTCCGAGGAAGACAACTTGGAAAAATGGTTGCCTTTTGTGGCTGCGGGAGTCTTTGGTTTGCTGGCACTAACTCCAACCTTAATCGTTGGCAGCATGGCTGCGTGGTGGGCCTTTGCCCTTGCAGCCACTGTTGGCAGCCTGCTGTATTTCAGTGTGGCGGTGCCCATGATGATAACCGCCGCACTGGTCGGTGGGATTCTCATCCCCATGATCGCCGCAAACTTTCTGGTGGCCAGCTCACTGGTCGCCACGATTGTTGCATCCCTAGCGACGGCCGGGGCAGCTGGCTTACTGGTTTGGGTTTCCTTGGGAAATCCCCTGCCCTTTCCTGACTTATCCAGTAAGAAAGTGAAGGCCGCCGAGGCTGTGAAGGCCTTGGAAGAGGAAGATCCCTTCACAGATTGGGATCGGCGCTTCGCAGCCAAGTCTCCCAAGTCTCCCAAGTCACAAGCGGCTGGACGACCTGCTGACTTTGAAGAACTCAAACGCCAGGGAGCGCCCACATATCTGAATGTCTCACCTGCGGATGGGCAGGGGTAAAGACATGAGCGTTCGACCAAAAAAATGTCAAGAGGTAAACTTGGGATTTCAAGGAGGGACCCAAAGAGAGCCGCAGGAGACCAACACGTATCATAATTGGACTTTGCTGTTGAGCCAGCTTAACTCTCACATGGTAGGTGTATGTAGATGTTGAGTAAAAATGCCGCTCCTTAGGTACAACGAAAACAGATGTTTTTTTCTATGGGTGAAGATGATGGGGGGAATCTAACCTCCAGATGTTGGGATTAAGCTGATGGACAACTGGAGCTTCTGGTAGAATCAGCTTGCTTCAAAAACAGAGGTGAGGTGACACAATATATACAACAACATTTGACATATGACATATGTATACAAACATATATATTTCTCCTCTGACGCGCTCCCCCTGCTGCAAGCGGGGTCGCCGGATATAGATTTTGTTGCAGTCTAGAGATTGAAACCTTTATCCAGTGGTAAGCATTTCATGACTTGCATTGGGTTTGGTGGCATGCCAAACCTTTCAACTGTGATGCCCTTTGAGTTTTTAAGCTTGATCTGAAGGAACTGCGGGAAAAAGGATTGCGCTATGAGATCCCTGGTGGTGGACGAATTCGGCGGGACACCCAGTGCAAATGTGACCAAAGGTGACATCGCTGACATCAGTGGATTTCCAAGGCTGGCTGCGTAAACTGAGGAGGGATGACGACAACAAAGAGATCGAGATCTATGGCCACAGCAAGGCACTCTTTCCAACTTTATGGCGCTTTCCCAGAATCCTCAAAGGAAAGCACTGTATATTGCAACTACTTTTGCTTAGTTTGCTTGGAATCTTTTTTGGTCCCTCTGACATGCAGGGCTTTGGAATGCCAGACCATTCTGTCTCAGCTGCAATTTGCCGCGGCCACTTTCCTGGCTACAAGGCAGTTGCAAACATGTTTGATACATTTTGGTGCTTGAAGCTTGGATTACTTGCTACATCTTGCCACTTTTCCTTTGGTGATGAAGTGAACATTGACGATCCTTCGAGGTAACCCACCGCAATACTGGCTATTGAGAAAAGACTCAGAATGCAAGAGAAATACTCAAAATATTATGATATTGATCTTTGACAAGACAACGTATATAATTCTGCACGTAAGTCTCAAGAAAAAAACATTTTTTCCACTCCCCGATTCGGGATATCTGTAAACTACGCTTTGACCCAGCTTCAGAATACTTTCGTAGAAAAGTGATCTAAAATACCTAATACAAAATGCAATTACACAAGTCTGGTGGAACACACGAAAAAGGAACCAAGAAACTATTCTACTGACTGGAGATCTATTCTAAAATACTCTTCAGCAAGATCTTGTTACACTCTTGACCTTATTTTTCGTACGTGTTTAAGAGCATATGTCTTACTAAGAATTCGATGAATTCAGCCAGTATTAGACTATATGTATATATATATGTGTATACTTGCAGGCCGGGGGTGACGCTCAGAGGTTTATTGATTGTAGGACCAACTCTTTAGGGTTTGTTTAGGGTTTGTTTAGGTTTTTTTGTTAAGGGTTTCATTTGTTTTTTGTTATTTTTACACCGGTTTTAATATGAATTCATTTTTGATTGAATTACTTTGGGTTTCATGTTAAATTTAGGTTTGCGGGTTTTGGATTTACCAGTAGTACCGCACACGGCGGTGGCGGAAGTTTCAAAGATGGGAAACCTATAAGTTGTTGTGAATCATGGATGGCAGAGCGAACTCACTGATGGATCGAATTCTACCTTCTATCTATCTATCTGTCTATCTATCTATCTGTTTGTCTGTCTGTCTGTCTTTCTACCTATCTATGTAACTATCAAACAGACCTGTCTTTCTACCTGTCTGTCTATATCTATCTTTCAATCAATCAATCAATCTATCTTTCTATCTTTCTATCTTTCTATCTGCCTATCTATCTATCTATCTATCTGTTTTTCTATCTACCTATCTATCTATCTGTCTATCTATCTAGCTGTTTGTCTGTCTGTCTTTCTGTCTGTCTGTCTTTCTGTCTGTTTGTCGTTTGACTATCTGTGTTTATCTGCGTCTATCTGTGTCTATCTATCCCTATCTGTATCTATCTTTATCTTTCTGTACCTATTTATTTATATCTATCTGTATCTATGTGTATTTATCTGTATCTTTCTGTATCTATTTTTATCTATGCATATTTATATATATATATATCTATATCTATTTATATTTATATATATTTATTTAATCCTTTGAATTTGGGTAAAATTTCAATATTAAATAAATAAAATAGGAATATGGTCGAATAAAATATATTTAGATTATAATTATAAATTAATTATATATAATAATTTCAAAAAAATATTTTCTACATATAAAAGGGCTCCGCCCCTGCCGCCGACCCCGGAAGGGTATTTGATATCTTGTGGTGTGGTGATCTCAGTGCTTTGGTAGTGCTGTGGCTGATGTAAGTCGCTTCATTCAAACAGCACAGCA
>Ga0126342_10000388_pt1 | contig 45771 bp, 40 predicted proteins | sample Cyp1metagenome_FD_92528 | JGI IMG/M metagenome (GOLD analysis project Ga0126342, IMG submission 92528) | Coral microbial communities from Lord Howe Island, Old Settlement Bay, Australia - Cyphastrea 1 metagenome | ecosystem: Host-associated > Invertebrates > Cnidaria > Coral ...
AAAAAAAAAAAAAAAAACAAAAAAAAACAATAAATCATATTATAGTTAATGATAGTTAATTGAAAGATATTGGAAATAATTGGAATTATAGTTAATGATGCTATAGTTAACTATAGTTGATGACAACTGGCTGTTGATTTATCATTTTTGTCATTTTTCCACTGGCGAGATGTAGACTTTTCAGCACGCTCAATGGATCCGCCATGGCTCCGGAGCCGCCTGTCTGTCAGCACTGAAGTCTCTCAGGTTTTTTGAACAGGCACCTGGCCGCCTGAATGGGTTCATATCAGATCAATATGGAACATATCATGAACACATAGGCTGTGTTTTTTTGGAGATATATGAGTTAATCAAATAATTGACTATAGTTGATGATAATTAACTGACATATATTGGTCAACATGAAGTGAGTAAATAATGACAAAGGAGATGAAGAATAATGAGCTATATACTTCATGATAAAACATGGGGTTGGATATTGGCAATCCATATTTTGTTGATGATGATTGATATGGTATTGAATGTACTGTACTGGTTAACAGTGAATGAGAATGGTTAGCACCGCCAATCTGTCATAGCATATTGGAAGGCATTGGTTGGCTGATTTGTTATTGTGGATAAACTTAAGATAACTTAGCATTCCAAGCCACCACTAATTACAACACACTACCTCACTGCTGGAAGTTAGCATCATCTAATCTACATCCCAACTGCATTGCGCTCTGTTTAAAATCAACCTTTACTATTTATAATGGTGAATCTTAGCTACCTGCCAAAAAAAAAACTACAAGTCTTAGCTGGTGAATCTACATTTTATATCATTTGACCATTGATAGCAAAAGATTCAAGTACTCATGTGAGCAGTGTTCAAAATCCCTCTTTCTAGGGATTGGCAAAACTCACTATTTCTATGGCCATGTTCAATAGCTGTTTGTATGTTTACCAGGCCGTGTAACCAACAGGGCTGCTGATCGCAGCTCTCAGCTGGGCTCCCAGGACTGAGATCATTCTGCGAATGCGGCGGGTTCCGGCGCACCACGGCGTCCAAGACGCTCAAGGCTGAGACCAAGGTCAGCAAACGCACCTGCGACGACGACAAAAAACGACGTTTTTTTTTGGGTTGTAGATTCGGGATTGAAACCTGCGAAATAGAGATGGGTTGCAATGGTGATTAATGGTGATTAATGGTGATTATATAATGCTTAATAATGGTTTGTATAGGTTGTAATGGTTAGTAATGGTGATGAATGGTGAATATATAATGGTTAGCAATGGTGATTGTATCATGGTTAACAATGGTTAAGCATGGTTGATAATGCGAATGTTAGTAAAGTAATGCCAATGCCATAAACCGCCAATATGGGTTGATGGTTTATACAGCCGATATAAACATGGTAAATTTGGGGATGGTTTACTATTTCTTTATCAACATTTGATGAAGTATAGTGTAAAAAAACACCAGTCCTCAAATTCACAGTACTGTTTTGGATATTGGTTTTATCTAATCGGGTGCCCCTACATGCTGGTTCATCATCATCTTCCCCAACAAAACATCCTAAAATTGCCATATTTCTGCAGGATGGGGCCCCCAGTCGAGCTCGCGTTCAGTTGCCTTGTAAGTGGTAAAAAAAAAACTATGGTTTATGGTAGATACAACGAATTTAATTTGTCATAGGTAAATCAACTAGAAATCTACAATGTGGGGCCCCCTAGATAGCTAAGTTGGTTTATAAGTCCAATTAAACTATGGTTTATTATACTTATAACTACAGTATTCATGGGGTGAAACTAAACCAACGTTCACATCATAAATTTTGGGCACCATCCTGTGGGTCCCAACGTTTTTTTCTTTTCGGATGATCGGCGCTGTACGTAACAATTTCTATCCTGCAAAAAGGATGAAAAAGGTGGTACGTATCTAATGAAATCTAATGATATCTATAGATATCTTACAATCAGATGTATGTTATCGTTGCTCTGCAATTGAAAGTCGTCCTCTGGCGACTCTTTAGCTCATTTCCGCTTGCAAAAAAAAATATGGGCAGAAAACAATTCTGGAAATATGGGGTATACCAATAATTTCTTATTTTGTTAATATGGATAAAATTATGGGGTATACCAATTCTTATCATTTCTTCAGCTTCTGGGGTCTCCGTGCGTTCAATACACCCCTTGTGCAGAGACCCCGTTGAAATCGTTTGAATCCTCCAACGCTGAGGCAACGGACTGAGTGATGATGTGTATTCAACCTCAGCTTCATCGAAGCAGCTGCAGTTCTATCACCGTTTCAACAAGATTACCCGGCCTGCTAAGCATACAAAAACCATGGAACATCACCAGTTGAATAGGTAAATCATCTAAACATGGTCCATTTTCAATAGCTATGTTAGTTTACCAGAGGGTATATAATTAACTGAATAGATAGGACTTTTATCCATTCACTCAGATGTATGACTCGCATGGCTGTGTTATTCTAAAATTTAGTTTACTGAAGCAAACAATGAAGTTGATTGTATAACAGTAACAATAGGTAACCATTCAGTCAGGTTCCCCAGTGACCCGTAAAAACATACACCGTATCATAATACAGTAACCCACAACAACCGCTGATAACCCACAAGAAACCATACACACACACACCAACGAATATTCACCCATACTGAATTCATTGTCACAATCACCAAGATATTTTGCAAATGTAAACAATCACCAAGCCATATTTTGCAAATGTAAACTGAGCCATATTTTGCAAATGTAAACTGGTAAGCACCTGATTTATCCTCATTAATGTCACTTTGCTGATATATCCCATGACGATCACCGACGGGCGTCCGCGCGGTAGGGACAGGGACGAGGCTAGGAAGTATTGGACCACCAGCCACAGCTCGCGAACCAGGGATCCCTGCCAGTGGATCAAAATCATGGTTCTGTTGGCAGTGCTTTTTTTGGGGTTTTGATATGTTATTATATGTGATAATCAAGAAATAAACATTAGATTTATCACATATAATAACATATAATAACATATAATAACATATAATAATCATAGATTTGTCACATATGTTGTTAATTGATTATATGACTACATGAACAAAAATGGCGGTATCATGGGGATAGAATGGAATATTTAAGTGGGATTTTCTGACGGAATATTGGTTAATACCCTTCGGCAAATAATTATGGCTAGCTGGGAAATCCTCGAACTAGATTGGCCATAAGATAGTTTATATTTAGTTTATGTTAGTTTAGCAAAATAGTGTATAGGAACATAGTAAAATAGTTTCTTATAAATGGGATAATTTTCCATCAAGCTATGTTTGATTACTTACAGGCGGTGAAATGTGATAAGATTTACCCAGATGAAAACAGGAGATAAAACCAACCAAATTGGTCGCTTTAATTGTGGGATTTACTGTACCCCAAACAATTGGGATATCTTATCCCGGCTATTTCACAAACACAAAACGCGAGGGATAACAAAGGCTGGTTGGTGGTTTCAACCCCTCTGAAAAATATGAACGTCACATGGGATTATTATTCCCAATATATGGAAAGTCATAAAAGTCATGCTCCAAACCACCAACCAGAAGAATATAGATATATAACCCAAAACGATGCACACAAGGTTGCCCTAAATTTACCACCATTTCGGGGGACTGGACATATCTCATCGTTTTTCGGGGGTTCCTACGTAAGTGGACCATAGATGGTGGATAAATGGTGTTTGTTTGACCCAGAAATTGTGAAAAGAACCAACTGGTGGGTTCGTTGATGGTGAATACAATCAGGAAGATGTATAATTAATATGTATATATATATAATATTGTGAACAGATTCTGGACAAATTGCTAATAACCAATATAAATTATCATACCCCAGTTTTATGTCGAATATCATCAGTTTCACTTTTTTTTTGGGGGGGGTCTAAAAATAGGCGAATTCTGTCTGGTGTTTTGGGTTAATCCCAACCGCTGATGGATCTGGGTTTAAAAAACAAAACACATAGTAAGCTGATGATTTCGCCAAGAAAAAAATGCATTTGATATAATTAGAGCTAAATATATAACGGAAACCATAGGAAAATGCCGGAAAATGCTAATTAACCAGCAAAAATGAGGCTTCATGGGATTTATCCACAACTGATTCATGAATTCATGATCGTCAGATTGCTTTTTGACAATTGGTTGACACTTTGGCTGAATGTCTGCCACAGGAATGCCGTGTAAGACCTCCAAGGATTCTGCAAAATGACTTCACATTTCCATCGCTACGATTGGCAAATTACAATGATTCAAAAGCAGATAAAAACCAAAGAATGTTGGGGATCTTCCCACTATAACCCATCATAAATCATCTACAATGACCTTGTCTTGAGCTCGCTAGAATTGCCCCCTGTTTCCACTCTGCACCGCAGGTTTAAACATGGGCTAACCTGGGTCTCGTAGTACATGGGCATCTTGCGCCAAAAACAAGCGCTAACCTCGGTGCTTTTCTCGGGTCTGAAGATATCGAAAGCCATCAAAAATCTCCTGGTTGGTGGTTTCAACCCGTCTGAAAAATATGAAAGTCAGTTGGGATGATTCTTCCCAACTGAATGGGAGAAAAAAACATGTTCCAAACCACCGAGCAGTCTCGAATACAGAGCCAGATGGGTAATCATCCAATCATGGCAATTGTTCAGCTGAGAATTCTGGAATCCCAAAATATATCCCATCGCAGGTTAAACCGGTGAAGCCTGAACCACATACCCGGCCTGGTAAACATACAAAAAGCTATTGAAAATGGCCATAGAAATAGTTGAATTACCCATTAAAAATGGCGATTGTCCATAGTTATGTAAACGTTTACCAGAGGGTAACCATCATTCATGATGAGGTTATTGAAACTCTCTGCAGTATTCCAACTTGAAATGGAACATACTCCCTGATGCAGCATGTGAACAATGATCTTTTCACTGCTAGCTTTTGATTGCAATTTTCCCCCCATTTTGAATCATGTTTATAGGATCTCCTGATTTAAGGATGTGTTTTTCTAAAATGTCGTGGTTTTACCCATAAAAATCATCCGTTCCGTTTCGGATCTTCATGGATTCCCCATAATAAACCATGGATTTCCCATCAGAAACCCATCATTTTGCCCATGAAAAACATGCGCCGTGCAGCTCCCTTGGAGATGGGCAAAGGCATCGGTAGCACCTGCCGGAAAAATCCATTATTAGTTGGTTGATTGCTATCCCACCGTTGGTTGATATTATCCCATTAGATCTCATCAACTATAGATGCATATATATACTATATATATAATATATATATATATATAATATAATATATAATATATATATATATTATATATATTATATATATATTATATATATTATATATATTATATATATATTATCTGGGTAAATTATAATATTTCACTCACCTGAATTGTTGGGCCATTTGGGGATGAGTTCCCTATAAAAAAAACATGATTCCAGGGTTCTGGAGAACAGTGAGGTCGTTATAATTTACTTAGATGGATCAATTGGGATATAACATCTATTAATAAAACAGAAGGGATTGTTAGATACGATTAAAAACTATTAAATACTTATATGGTTGGATAGTTACTGGTTTGTAGTGGTAGCAGTTTGTCATCATCATCCATGTTCATGGGAGATTTTGAATTGTGTAAGAGTTACTAGGCTAATTGTTACACATGTTGATTTGTAAGAAATCACTTATCCATATAGTTATCCACGCGATAACTGGGGGACAAACACAATTATCTTACCGGAGGGAATCCAATGGAGAAAGGTTTGATTCAAATATTCAATCGGGATTAATCATATCATTGAAAAAAGGACTGAAAGTCATCATAATTCACAACCAGCTAGTTGTTTGATGATTTTGGGTGGTTCCCCTTAAGTCTTGTAAACTAATCAATGTGCCAAACCCATGACAGGCACTTGCTCTGAGACAAAGAACTAGCTCAAATGACGAAATATTTGCATGTGATTGGTAACAGCGCAAACTTAGATGACCAAAGTGGCGCCATTGCCAATCATGAAACCTAACAGACTTTCTGCAGGATACGCTGCCAGTCTTTTGCCGGATATAATTCCATGTCAAACTGCAGGTGTGGCTCTGAAAAAAATGTTACTTGAAACCCTTTGAAACGCAATACGTATCATTATATGTGAATTATTCCATAATATTTTAAACACATGTCTCTAAATCTTATACATAGGTACCTATAATATTTATGATATAAAACAAAACAACTGCAACTTTTGGCCTGTGTTGCTGACCGTTCGTACATCCCCACGTGTCAATAGTGTCAAAGTGGAATTCATTTTTTCTGTGAAGGCATGATACTTCGTTACATATCAATCAAAGAACTTGTACGGAAACTCTGCAGTCTGCGATGGGAGAAAAGTCAGCAATGGGACGTTGCATGATTTGTGTTATCCCTTGTTTTCTCATGTTTTCTCACTTTTTTGAACAAGGAAATCGTCTGGAGATCGGCAATCAAGTGATCATACCTTGGCAAAATTGGTCACACAAAAAAGTAAATCATCCTTTCATTCAATATGGGCAGTAGTAGAAGCTCACACAGACTTGGAGTGCAATTGTCAAGATGAATCAAATGCAACCGTTGGACACGAGGACAAGTACTCTCCTTCAAGACTTCGGACGTATGTGACAAGCGAAAGACTGGACGTTCCTCCCTCCAGCTGGAGAACGATGTGGACTGGAGAACGATGACTGGCATCCGATGCCCTTAGATTCTTCGACCTGGATGCCTTGCGACCTGAAGCTGTCGACTCTGAAGTCAGATGGCGATACCCTGTGGGCATCGGCTGAAAAAACATTGGGGCTCGGTTTGGGATGCGTGGCCAACGATGTTATGTTAGCAAACGCAAATGGGTGTGTTTGCCAACCACCAAATCACAGAGAACATGCTGATTAGTCAGTGGATTTTTCCAAACAGCAAAGGTGGATGTTTCAGGCATGAGTCCACTTCACGTCCAATTGTCGGGCTATTCCATATGCCACAATATGTAGCTCAAAAAATGGGGTTCATATACTTAACATTGCTGAACATATACGTACATATGACGTTGTGACTTGGGACTCTTACGCATTTTCATGGGACTTGGAGTTTCTAAGTGTACCAGTATGTGTACGCTGTAGAAAGTAACCTTTACACATGCATATTGAAAGGATGACATTGCCAATCTCAAAAACAAGAAGTAGCGTGGCAAACCCAAAGCCATAAACCATCCCATTAACCATGTGGACGCTAGGATTAATCATCCCAATCATCCGGGCTACACCAAATATAAAAACTAGACACCAATTGGAATGGTTATTATCATAGTATATATATAATAGTTATAAAATCATAATTACAGTATCATTATTATTGTATATTTCTCCCATAATTCTTCCACTATTATCCCATATAGCCAATGTTTGTCATTATTATTGGTTTTACATCATTACTTGACGTTCCATAGCTGGTAGCGAAAGCGCAGGGCTTGGCCCAACTTCTTGAATGGTGTATCCCATTATATATATAACACAAAAAACGAAAATAAATCTATACGTATTTATTCATGTCATACTTATTTGATGGCCAAATCAAAAGAACTGCTTACTGCATATCTCATATGAAAATCAATAGATTAAGAGTGTTCAGAGTTCAAGTACCCCATCCAAGCTTGTCCAAATTTCAAGGCCCAATGGTACCCTTTTCCTCTTAAACAAAAATATGATGTTCCATAGTTATGTTATCTTTAACTCATGTCTTGATTCGATTTTTGTTGATCGCTAAATTCCCAAGTTCCCAAAGACAGCTACAGTAATCCCTAGATTACACCTCCAACGACGGTCAACATCACAGATATTGTTGATCCCCCTTCATGAATGGCGAAATGGCAGGCCAAATCCACATGCTGTATCTTATCCCATGAATATCCATCAATTATTTTATGTCCAATTCTATCACCAATATGGTTGCGGCAAACACACAGATATCATCATACGGGTTCTTCACACACATATGTATATATATACACATGTATATATTACGAATCCCTTTATGGCCACATGCTTTGTTAATTATCTAATCCCAATTTCTTTGGCGCAAATGCCCCAATTTCTGTGGGTTAGTCTCATTAGTCTCAGGATGGAGATGACTCCCATGATGGGATCACATCGATTACCATGAAATGTTACCATACATGAACCATGTTTCCCAACATGAATCACCATTTCCCATGTCTGCTTGGTTACATATCCCGGATATATCGTATTGGGGTGTAGGGGTGTAGTTCCCCCCGAATCATTTTTTTTGCACGCGAATATGTGCTAGGAATCCTAAGATAATGACTATAGAGGAATCCCTATGAACAAATGGACTCATGACCAGACCCAAGAACTGGGTCAGTATATAATATTGTATAATCCAATTTTATCCAATTTTTGATGATGTTTATGTTGGGCATATTTCCGATTCATATCACATGTTATTTGGGAAAATGATATTGGCATATATTGGCTATATTGGCGCAATCCAAAATTTGACCATGGCATGGTAATAACAAGTGATACAAAACACTGTGGAACAATGAGGATCAACACTTTTAACTTCTATTGACCAACAAGATCCATCCAAGGTCTACATACATTATCGTAGATGTTAAATAGATCAACCAACGTTATCACTTACATGCATTATCCTTTATATATATTGTTATCCAAAATTTCACAATACATTATCAATCATTCTCATATCTAACACTATGAACATTGTCATACAAAAAAAATGTGTCCAATTTGCCAATCTATCCAATTTCCAGTTAAAAAAAAATCCAATATCCAGTGAAACAGATGGAACAGATGACTAAGTCCATTGAAAATCACCATGTTGAATGGGAAAATCCACTATTTCTATGGCCATTTTCCATGGGTTTTTGTAGGTTTACCAGGCCGGGTAGTCCTTACTTAACCTGCTTGACCTGGCGCAGCCATGGCGGCCATGGCCTCGCCTCGTAGAACAAATGCTGAGTCATGGCCACCACATGGCGATCGGCGTTCGAGACCTGGCGGCGCGACTTCGATCTTTTTTTGTCAGGGGTTACTATGCGTCATGTATATATATATATATATATATATGTATAATTTTGAATATGTAATATACATATGGTTTATTATATATATATATGTGTAAAAAATGAATATATAATATACATATACATATGGTTTATAATATAATATATATAAATATATATCATATATGATATAATATATAATATATATAATATATATATAATATATAATATATGATATATGATATATATAATATATTGATCATGACTAAGTGTGGACAAACAATATTCCGGGTGCGTATAGAATTATGAGGTTACCATTGATTTTTTGGTATATGCACGGAAATGTCGTATTACCTTTCTGCCCTTTGATCCGACACAGAAACACAAGGTGGTGCCCTCCATGTAATGTTTGTTGGTATTTAAACCTCATTGCATATCTACCGTAAAACATAGACTTCACCTACTTCTACAAACTCAACATAACTCAACTATGTGGGTGGGGCCACCCTGTACTGGGAGCAAATTCAGGCATCCACCTCTCTACTTGCAGCTGTTAATCTTCCAAGCCACCTAGATATCTCAATATATACGACCTGCCCCAGAGAATTGTTCTTCCATCTTTCCGAATGTTTCAACTCCATCCTAGAGACAAAAACACGATCAACTTCCAACATTTGCCCTGGTTCCTGGCTTCAACCCTGGAACAATCTGCTCTTCATTGGCAATCTTGGTTGAAAATACAAGATACCCTCTGGTAAACTAACATAGCTATGGAAAAACACGTTTCTAGTGGGAAAATCAACTATAAAGGGTCATTTTCAATAGCTATGTTTGTTTACCAGATGGTATGTGAAGCTCAAACCATCATCGCAGGTAGGATAGCATATCTATCTTATATCACTCATTCCAAAAAAATCAGACCACGAACCCGCATCTACCCTCTGGTAATTTGTTACATAGCTATTGAAAAATACCCATAGAAATAGATAGAAATAATATGAAATAATGAGGTTTTCCATGTTTTTCCACTCAAAAATGGTGGATCATTCCAGCCGCAACCAGCGAGATCTCCGAGGCACTAAGCCACGTTGATTCATCAGCAGGGCGCAGGATCTAACCTTGACTGAAGATGTTTGGTTCATGGGATTTTAATGGGATTTTTAATGGTTAACAGGATCTAACCACGTTATTCCCAAGATATGTTTTTTTTTCATGGGATTTTAATGTACCCTCTGGTTATGACATTCACAGTTCGCCATGGAAAATCCACCCATTTGAAGTTCGGTAAAGCATCTATTTCGATTAGGGCCATCTATACCATGGCGAACTGTTAGTCATAACCAGAGGGTAACCACTATTAACCACCATTAACCACTATTAGCCATGATTAACCATAGATTAACCAGAGATCCACCATCATTAACCATCCTTGGCCATTAACCATCAATGGCTCAAGATTCGCAACGGAAGTCCGTAGAAACAGACATGTTGTTGCTATGGGATGTGCCATTTTTGCTGGCGATGGACTACATGTTCATCCAACAAATCGAAACTATATACACTATGCCACTATACATCATTTATATCATGGATATAAATACAATTTATTAGATGTTATTCATATAAGACAATATTCGATTAGATGTTATTCATATAAGACAATATTCGATTATATTATTCATATATATATACTATATATATAATATAGTTATTAATGTAAAATATATAAATCACATCTCCTCGACAAACCATTCGGCCCATTTATGGCTCCCCCCAGTCCGGCCCAGTTTGGCGAAAGAAACGCAATTTCGCAGGGCCACGGAGGCCTCGTGATAGTCCTGCTCAGCGATTGCTGGTTCGTAATGGTTAATGGTGATTAAAATCACCTGATTCACCATGGTTAATATAGGTATATGATAATGTATATAAATTCATGATTAATGGTGATTATACCATGGTTATAATGATTAACCATCACTAGACGTGATTATACGTGATTCACCATGGTTAATATCATGGTTCATCATGGTTAATGAGCATTAATGGTGATGATATGTGATAATTGAATGGTTGAGAATGATGATTCATGTTAGTAAAGCAATATAATAAACCTATAACATCCTGTACAGAAACAGTATGATTTAATGGTTAAGAAAGATGATTCATGTTAACCAAGCTACCATTAAACATGAATGTTTCAGTTGCAATTATCATGTTCACAGATTTTTTCAAAATAAACCAACTATATCATTTGAGAATGGTTGGAGTTTTCTTTAAACATGGTGGATCCCCTTGAGGATGGTAAATCTCACATGATTCCAGGAACCTTTCTTTTTCCAGCGCCGGGGCTTTGAAATCCTCCGACCGCCGGCGCGCCACGTTGATTCACGTAACAAGCGCGCGCCGGCCGCGACGTCGCTGCGTCTCGCGATTGTGGACGGGCGGCCAAACGCCGGCCCATCACAGCTTGCCCATGCGGATGCCGGCATCGATGCGGATGCTCTCACCATTCATATACCTGTGATGGGTAAGGCAGGCGCTAAAATGTCTAGCCATTTCGTGTCCCTGTCTGTTCCCATTTGAAAGCATCCTGGTATTGCAATCAATTGCACTCGTTTTAGGGGATTCCATACTAGAAAAGCATCAAACTTCAATGGTGAATAGATATTGTCAGTAAAAAAAAACGGGGGTCTTTAGGATAACCCATAGGATCCATGGTGCTGGTATGCTAACATGACTGGGGTATATTTATGATCCATGTTACCATTAATATAGCAGCACCATGGATCCTATGGATCCTATAGGGCCACCTGGAGTCAGATGCATCAACCCGAACCGCCCCACATTCGGCGATGCACTTGTTCTCGAGAATGGCCACTGCCATCTGGGCGAACTCCTGGCATTCGAGAAAAACCGGGCTTGGTATCAAATGGTGACTTAACTATCAAATATGGTCCAAAATTGGAGATTTCACATGATTTAACCATCAATGATGAACAATGGGGGTTTAAGCAACTATGATATGAGGAGATCAGTTTTGGATTCAAATGATCGGCATCTGGATGATTAGTTTTGATTAATTAATTAGTATTCTTACAGTATATCAGATGAGTGCAAGTCGTGTGTGATCTTGTGGTGATTTTCTGCAGATCAGCTCAATATTTTGTTATGCCCATGTGCATTCACAATATAATCCCATACAACACCCTCTGGTCATCTAAAAACTTACCTTTGCCATGTCCAGTTTGATTCGACGAATTACTGCTGAAACTGAAACACCTCTTGGTTTCTCTCTGCGACGCCGCAAGTACAGTAAGCCGTCCTCGGGCAAGCCCAGTCGGTTGTTGGGGAAAATGTTGGATTGCGTCAAGTTCTTATACACCGCCGGTCTGAACTGCTTCAACGGTTCCTTGGGTCCGGTCGAATACGACTTGGCATTGGTTGTATGAGGGGGTGGTCTTTCTAATAAAAGATCATGATTCAAATCGCGGAAAAAAAACAGGCTCAATCGTCCAAATTGCAATCTCAAAATGGTTCATCAATCAATATCTGTTAATACGAAGTTCTTTAATCTGACGTTCATGGTTCACCTATCTAGTCAAAGCCGCAAACAACTTAAATTTCTTCATATAGTTACCACTCCATAAGGAAACAGAGCCTGGCTACACGGTTCCGACATGCTATTTCGCGGTTAGATTTCGGTAGTTTAGCTTGGTTCCGAGAACGAAACGCAGTTACCACCATGTTTGCTTACTGAGCCGGCTCCCGGATATAATGGGCCACTGGACGCATAGGGCAAAGTCTTTTTCAATAATAATATATCATGTATTATATACTACATAATATATTAACTAAAGTTATTGTATATTATCATTTATGTATAATTTCATTTATATTTTATGTATATTATCATTTATGTATATCATAATCTATGTGTCTTGTCATTTATGTATGTTATCATTTGTAATTTATGCATATTATCATTCATGTATATTATCATTTATGTATATTATCATTTATGTATGTTATCATTTGTATTTTGTGTTTGTTATCATTCATGTATAGTACCATTTATGTATATTATTATCATTTATGTATGTTATCATTTGTATTTTGTCTTTGTTATCATTCATGTATATTACCGTGTATGTATATTATCATTTATGTATGTTATCATTTGTATTTTATGTTTGTTATCATTCATGTATATTACCATTTTTGTATATTACCAATTATGTATGTTATCATTTGTATTTCATGTTTGTTATCATTCATGATTCATTCATGTATATTATCATTTATGTATATTAAAATTTATGTATCTTATCATTCATGTATATTATCATGTATAATTTACGTATCAATTATGTTTATATATATATATATATAATGTTCCTATGAACGTGACATTTTTGACAATACTATAGACGAACTAACGTCCCCGTCCCCTCGTGGCCCAGGGACAGTCATGGGAGTTTCGAAGACACCCGGCAGGATGCAGTTCACGCGAATGCCTGGAGACACCCGTGGGATCCGCGCTGTGGGAAAAAACACCGTGTCATGGATAAATAAAGGACAATAGATATGGTTTATCTATGGTTAATATATGGTTAATCTATGTTAATCTATGGATAATCTATGGTTCATAATAGTTACCCTCTGGTAAACTTCTACATAGTGGGAGAATACTGGAAGAATCAGAGTTTGGGGAGAAGGTTAATACTATTTTTACATATGGACTTAAAGATATGGATTGATACAGGTGCTGGCATAGGAATGGAGAATTATATGGAATAAGTATAGAAACAACCCATCCCCCAATAGCCCAACAACTGGGATGTAAAATGATCATTTAAATTGATGGTTCATTGGATGGCAACCCCACTACAGATCTAGATGTTGCCCCAGGAATCGTGCCAATCTGTGTAAAAAATCGTTGAGGCATGCCTTCCCACATGATTTTGCGCTCTCAGCCGTGGGTTTTCCCCAGAAGAATGAAATGAAAGATTTCGGAGCCATTTTGAAGCCGTGGTTTATCACCCATAGATCCATGGTGCTGGTATATTAATGCTAACTGCTAACATAAAGGGGGTATATTGATGGGATCCATGTTCCCATATATAGCATAGATGGATCCTATGGGTCATGGTTTGCCATGGCTTATCATGGCTTATCATGGTCTATCATGCGTGAGGGACCCGATTGGAGCACTTTGAATCTGCCATGACTTTTTTCCCAGCTTAGGTGCCAGGAATGGCAGGGAAGCTGGGTGGTGTCTCCGCCGATCTCTGTTTCCCAGCCTGCTATTGAAATTATTGTGCTTATGTAAATAATATGGGTTTATATGGGATAATATCAGGGATAATAATGGCCAATCAAGGGATTCTGGCAATAAACCATCCCCAATAGATGTCTCATTCTGAATGGAGTAGTTCTACTTGTTTCATCTTTTTTCACTCGCAAAGTCCAGACATGTTTAACATGTTTTTTTCCAAATATACTATGGATAATCTATGGTAAAGTATATATCATTATAGCAGATCCATGGATTCACCATTCTAAATATCACCTTTACATACCTTTTCCCACCAAAAAAAACATAAACAATCCCGGCCCCGGCCTTGCTTCCCCAAATCCCGTGCCATCGGCAACGTCATGGCCATGATGCCGCCCTTGCCTGTCCAGTGGGCCCAACTGCCGAACAGTTGTAAATGGTATATCTGGAGTTATACCCTCTGGTAAACTAACATAGCTATGGAAAATCACCATTTTTAATTGGTAAATCCACTATAAATGGCCATGTTCAATAGCTATGTTAGTTTACCAGAGGGTAATCCCTATGGATCCAGCCGTAGCTTCTCAGGAAGTATGACTTAGGGCTATGATTTGGGGGGTGAATTAAGGACCTTCTCAGAAAGTGTTTGGATCCATAAGGAATGATAACTAAACTAGGTTACAATATGATTCCATAAAAATAAACAGCTGTAACAGATACTCACTATCTACCCTACATTAATAAATGGGATATATATATATATATATATATTATATATATATAATCTGATAACCAACTATAGTTATTATAGTTAATACTATCAATTATTAATGAGATAATTATATACTAACTACAGTATATATTATTAATGGGATATACGGATATACCATCTGGTAAACATACAAGAAAAAACAAGGAAAATCACATGTGTTTCGTGGGTAAATCAACTATAAATTGTAATTTTCAATAGCTATGTTGAATTACCAGAGGGCAATCTGATAACCAACTAGTTGTAGTAGTTTTATGGAGTTTTATCACCCCATTATTGTTTCAACTCAAAAATGACTCTGTCCCAAAATAAAAAATATGGGCGATGGCCACAACATGCTGAAGGTCATGTATCCTATATCCATCTATATCCCGACGTAAGCCTGGCCCATGTCCACCCGACGTTGTTATGAAAAACAGATAGTGATGACGGGGAGCGGTCTGACCCACTAAAATGATGGTTGAAAACATTTTAAATAACGGGCGTTCAAACATGTACAAAAGGGGCATTTATATATATATATATATACAATATCTATGTGTGTTTAATCAAAACCATATATTATATACCTTTATTAATTTATAAAGTGATGGTTTTGCATTTTACATAATGGTCATGTTCAATGGCCAAAGGGTAGCCATGTGGCTATTAATAACTCCCCACCTCCTGTTCTCTTCAGCGGCAGCACATCCCTTCTGGGGGACCACCAGCTTCTATCTTTGCTGCTCAAAACTTGAAATCATGTGATGTTCGAATATTCCCTATGTTGATGTTAGACGATTCCCTTGAACTCCGATTTCTGTCTTAAAGAGGATCCCCTACAGATCCCTCCCTTGATGTTGGAAATTCCAACATCCCAATCAGTTCCTGACAAAATCACCCGCTGAATCCCAGTTTTGTTGGTGAATCAACCCCACCACATAACTATAAAACTATCAAAGAGATAGATTAACCATATATATATATATATATATATATCCAGAAACCAAAGTTAATCCGCTTCCAAACTTAATCCACTTCTATTCCACGAATGACATTCAGAAACGTCCGGCCGGGCACCCCCACCCGACACCCATCCACCACCCCGCGGCCTGCGGAATACGCGATCTGCCCATTCTGTCCATCTTGCGCTGCCACACTGGCTACGTTGATGATGCAGCCGCGTTCGCCCTCGGCGTCATCGACGCTGTTCTCCTCAGGCGGGTGGGGATTCTAAGGGGGTTCCAAAAATCATGGAGATTTCATCGAGATTTATGCAAAACAACTATAATCTATAATCATCTAGGTCTTCTATGGCCTCTTTAACAGGGGATGACTGGGGGGGGCCGGAAACAAAGTGAAAAGGCCTTTTTAGTTTTTTGTTTTTTTTTAAATAGGGGGGCCAACTATCATCTTTACCCTCTGGTAAACTAACATAACTATGGAAAACTATCATCTTTACCCTCTGGTAAACTAACATAACTATGGAAAATCACCATTTTTAATGGGTAAACTCACTATAAATGGCCATTTTCAATAGCTATTTTGACACAACCAGAGGGTAGGCATTTTTTGGGGGGCTTTCCAAAAACTTCCCAAAAAATCCACTGCCATCTGAGATGCCGCCATGAGGGCGGCCGCCTTGCTGGCGATGAGAAACGTTCCCACGATGTTCAGCTCCATAGTCTTCCTGGAGATCAACAAGGGGAGTTCAGGAAAAGAACAGCCATGGCCCAGAATTAAATGGTGGTTGAATGGTGATTTGAATGGTGATTTTTCAGATTTCAAAACCAGAAATGGTGAGATTGAAGGATGAATTATGGGATTTAACCACCAAAAATAGAAGGTCTTAATGATTGGGACTCCGCCATTTTGAACCATTTAAGGATGGGTCATATGTGGAAATATTTATTGGACTATCCAATCTAACAATGGGATGAAGCACTTTGCTAAGTCGGTTTATAAGTGGAAGCAGTGGATTAACTATGGTTTATGGTAGATGTATCTAATTCTGATATCCCATATGCTGCATGGTGCTGGAATATTTACCATTATATATTTACCTACAAAACTGGGTCACTTGAAGGGGTTCAAAGTTGGGATTCATACTCCAGCCCCATGCAGAATCTGGGTGGAATATCAGGTCATATGGGAATCATGGAATTTCCAAGCCAGCCCCATGGGATTCGGTGAATTTAACAATCAATGGGGACTACAGCAACTCATAAAAAAACAACTAGTGGAATTAGCCTTTAAACACATGGGGATGTATAACCAGCAGAACGTGGGAGATGAAACCAGTACGACTCAGTACAAGATTCGTGGGTTTGTCTCAAAGTAAGATGATATCACGGGGCATTCAGCAAAAGAAGTCAGGATTGCCCTTCGATCTATGGCCATTATACTATAATCAAGAAAAGTAAAAGTCCATTTAAATAGTACAGCAGTACCACTTTTCAACTTTCTATCAGGGGCTTCCTATACGGGTCTTTTCTCAATCATGAGATTCTTCACCGTCAACTTCGGGCTTCACCGAAGAATTCCAGCGTTTCCAACGGTTTTTGGCATCGGGGGTTGCTACAAAAACCGGTTGAAACGACGATGTGTTTTTCTGCATCAAAAAACGGGGTTGTGGCTTCAACAGGGGTATCTGAGACCAGCGGGGTATCACCGGTAGATTGGGATGGATTGCCCATGTCTATCCATTTCTCACCCCGCCACTTTGTATTTACAATATTTGGATATATTTGGATATATGTTTCATCTTCATTTGGATATATTTGGATACTTGTGCATCTGGGGCAATCTATGAACATGCATTCAAATCCATTTTTTACACATTCAAAAACCGTAAGCCCAATTCATTCACATCCATGAACATCCATGGAAAAGCCTCCCTATGGATCCAAACACTTTCTGAGAAGGTCCTTAATTCACCCCCCAAATCAAAGCCCTAAAATACATTAAAATATTTCCTGAGAAGCTACGGCTGGATCCCAGCCGGGCCCTGAACATCCAGCCAGTTTTGGCCAAGCATCACGAAGGGCTTCAGGGGATGCGGCTGGCCCTTCTTGTCCACCTGCGAAAAGTTGCCAAGTTATCGCCGAACGTTCACATGGCCCGTAAAACCATGGATTTCCATGGTGATTTGACCAGGAACAATTTGTGATTTTCATGGGATTTAAACAACAGAAATGGTGGATTTTTCATGACATTTAATATGATTTCACTGATTTAACGAAGCAAAATTGGGATTTCATGGGATTTATGGTTCTAGAAACCAGAGATCTTGGTGGTTATAAATAGGATCATGAATGGGGTTATAAGTGACCTATAACAGTAAAGAGCCATAAATGTACATGATGGTAGTTCTGGGTATTCAAAAACGAACATGGTTAACTTAAAATTAGCTTAGATTTCATCCCAACAAACATATGTTTGACTGGAAGTTAAATTAGAATTTGATCTATCATCATTAACCATCATTATCCATTATTAACTATCATTATCCATGCCAAATGATGATCGTTTTTACATACATTGGGAGGTAGTTGTGGCTGCCAGACTTGTCAGACTATACTGGTGCTTCGAACCCATATCGACACTCTGCTGATGCCTTGGGCAGTGGGCAAAATCATTCAACAAGGAACTTGCTAAAAATTGTGATTTAATAGGATTTATGGGGGATATAATGGGATTTACCCTCTGGTGATTTAACATCAACTGGGCTATGATTCAATATGAATAACAGTTTGCTATTGAAGCCATGGCCATAGACATAGTGAATTGTCCCAATATGAACTTAAGATTCAAATTTACCATCTGCTTGGTGGTTGACCTACCCCTCTGAAAAATGATGGAGTGAGTTCGTCAATGGGGTTGGGATGACATCCCTTTTTTATGAAATGGAAAAAATAACATGTTTGAAACTACCAACCAGATGAGCAAATATGGAGATTAGGGGATTGGGAATGGATGGGTTGCTGGGGGTTGCTGGGATGATTACTAGTGATGACTGGGATCATGCCCGAAAATGCCCTGCGTTTAGCACCAGTAAGATTAATAGCATTTGTTTAACTTGCTTTTTGGATGTTTCCCTATATTCAGCATGATTTGGATGTTTCTGTCACTGTGACTTCGTTCATCGTTTGCCCAAATACGTGATGTCTACATCACCGTCACGTGGTTTCAACCCTATGGGATTCACCACCGTTTTCAACTGGTGGATTTCTCTCACATTCACTACCCTCTGGTAAACGTTTACATAACTAATTATAGTGAATTTTCCCATTAAAAATGATGATTTTCCATAGTTATGTAAACGTTTACCAGAAGGTAAACAAAAACACCATTCGTTCAACTTCGGCGATGATCCACCAAGGCATCCAAGGCGCTGTGAGGCCGCATCCCATCATCTGGCCGCCTGCGCAGCTCACCACAGCACTCAGCTTGCCAAACTTCTCCTGCAAAAAATGGGGATCATGAGATACCAATGGGTGGTGTGGTGAGAAATATGATGGACATATGATGGAAATACCAATTCTTGGGGAATATGATGGAAATAATCCTGGAAATAGTATGGTTAAATAATATGATGGAAATACCATAGAATTTCATAGAATAATGTAAAACAACATATTTCGATATTGAATTCCATTATAAATTATAATTATATATATATGTATTCCCATAGCTTCCCAATACTCTAAAGAGATAATATGGGAATATTATAATAGAATAATGAGATAACTATGGGAATCATATAAGAATATCCTGATCATATGGGAATAAGAATGGAAACCTAATGGAAATACTCGTGGAAATGGTATGTAAATAAGATGAAAGAGTCATGGAAATCACTATAATGAAAATCATGTTGGGAATGATCTGGGAATATACTTATGATGGTATGGGAATAATCATGGAAAACCTGTCAACATGATAGAATAATATGGTAACAATCTTGGAAATGATCTGAGAATCATGTATATTGCAAGGAGAAAAGTAGGTTCATGAAAGTTTGGTTTCCAAGGATTTGATTAAGTTGGAATGGATGGTGGGTTCTTGTTGTTGATTGCCTTCCAAAGCAGTCCAATTGTGTTTGATTTCATGTGTCTTTGCTGGATTCAATGGAAGAGATCCAAACATGGAGGATGTCTGATTTCGTGCCAAGTCGAGCCGAAGGGTGCATGTTGAAGAACATCGGATTTACGTCAACTTTGAGGGGCCTTAAAGGGGGTCAGTTCAAAAGTCCAAGCACATTGACGTTGCGTGTCCCGATTGTTCATCCATTGTTCATCCACTGTATGGATAATCTATGGTTCCAATTTCTCACTTTCTGTGAAACTTGCTGATGGAAGATTCAAACATAGCAAAACATATGTTGTTAAACCTTAAGTTAAGTTACTTGACTATGTCATCATCAACCCAAATCCATATATACAGCGAAACCAAACGTAAAACTGTCACAGGTCTACCAATATTCTTGTACGAGCTACAGTACCCTCCGGTACTCAAACGTGTAATGGACAATCTTCCATGTGTAGATGATTTTCCTATTGAAACCTCCATTTACTGGTGCGTTTTACGGGAATTTTCGGGAATCCATTTCATCGCTAGGAATTTGATCATCCCATTCTCCCACCCCATCCATCAACCCTACGTCAAAGGCACCTTGATGGCCGCCATGCAGTCGACCACACTCTTTTCATCAACAATGTTACCTGGGGCGCTAGGGATCCAATATGTGTAGCTAAAATATGTGAAAAACCCTCTGGTAATGACCAACAGTTTTGCTATTGAAAATGGCAATGTATAGTGAGTTGTCCCATTAAAAATGGCGATTTTCCATTGTTTTGTTTTAAAGAAAATCACTATTTTGAATGGGTAAATCCACTATTTCTATGGTGATTTTCAATAGCTTTTTGTATGTTTACCAGGCCGGGTACACACTGCGACTCCAAGTTGCATTCCAAGAAGATCGCCTTATCCTCAGTGAATGGGATCACTACCGCACCTTTCCTCCGAAACACATGCATATCCCATATGCGAACCATGGTGCTGGAATATGAATCCCAACATTTACCCCATCAATCACCCCGTTTTGTAGGTAAATATATTATACATGGAGCATTTGGGTATTGCACATGGTTGATTGTCTTTTCCCGCACTTTGATGCACTATCGGTCAAACCACTATATCCCTGGATAGAACCACATATGGATATACAGTGATAAATATTGGGTTCAAGCTGCAGAGCACGCATTTTTGCCATGCACGCAGGTTCTGTTTTCATGACTATGTCATGACCTGTGAAAATCCCTCCACGGGAAAAGAAACCCTTAAGATGCCCATGGCAGGGCCAAAGAAAAGTCAACACCAGAGGGCTCATGGCAGAGCCTTATTGCAAGTGATCCATGGCAGGATCGATCCACCATTTCAAGAAACCTTTGTTTTGCGTCGCTTTCCACGCCCCCCATCAACAAAACTTTGATGCTCGTTGATGAAAATCGACGAATAGCGGGCCACCAGGAACTTGGCCCTCATAGACATGGTGAGGCGCGGCAGCATAGCCAGCCCTTCACAGATGTAAAGTCTGGCCACATTGGAATTTTTCCAACGGCCACGTATCAATGTCCGTTCCATCAAACCATGAGATTGCATCTCATAAGTTGCCCCCCCCCGCCGTAAGCTGTACGGTCGGAGGTTGAGTGCAAGGACATCCAGCTCCTCCGTAATCTTCCGGAACAGGGATCGGAAGGCAGAGCCACTTTTGTCCCAGCAGGGGGTTCTAGGGAAGCCTTGCGCGGAACGCAAATCCAGCATGGCTTGAACCACCTCCAGAGTGCAAGGATCCTTGATAATCACATTTTCGCGTGAATTGTTGCGGACCCCACTTTTACTGCTGGGAATGGAGACCACTCCACTGATAGCGTCCAGGACAAAATCACATGGCCTCAGTTGGAGTATTTCACCTGTCCGGAGAAGACAGTGAAAGCCCAGTAGCAATAAACCTGCCATCACCAACTCATTGTGCTGGATACACCAACCAGCCATAGCCAGACATAGGTCCTGTGTGATGGGTGGAGCGCGGCATGGTATCTCGTATTTTCTCCAGATACCATAGAGTCGCCAGCTCTTTGGTAGACGCTTGCGAGTGAAGGGTTCAAAGTGGTGGATACCACTTAAAGCGTCCCCTACCAGATGCAGAGGAGTTCCATCCTCGAACTCCGTCTGCACCCAGTTTGCGATGACATCGTCAAGCTCGTGCTCTGTGGCGACGTCATCCAAAGCGGGCACCAACCTTTCGACGGCCAGGTATAGTAGCGGTCCAAAGTCGCCGCAGTGATCCCCACGTCTTCCAGCACAATGTTCCGCCGGGCCTCACGACGCTCAGACTGCGTCGATTGGCCTGGCCAGAACTTATGCGCGGCTGTCATGATCAGTAGGGTTCTCACTGCTTTCTACATGGCTCACGATCAAATACAGGTCAAAGGCCAAGAGGAGGGTCGCCAGCCGCGCTAAGAGAGGCTTTAGCATCTGTGAGGAACTACGGCCCTTTGAAATAACACTCATTGCGATGTATGAGTCAATTAGATGAAACACCCGTAAGTGACATTCCTTAAGATGTTTAACCCTCCATTCAATGGCATGTATGATTGCACGAACTTCAAGGTTGTTGATATGATCCCACCGTGACCATTTGTATGCAAACACTTTGGACCACTTCCACCAGTTAGCGGCTGCGGATTGATGAGGGAAATTTCGGGGGTTCATCAAAGTTCCCGTTGAGATACGCACATCTGAACCAGTGTGGTTAACCCGGCGGAGTAAGGATGAGTGAAGGCACTGAACAGGGAGTTGCACGGAGGAAGAGCTATAGGCCAGTCCCCTTTGAAGTGGAATCCTAATATCAATTGGACAGGAAAACCCCGGGGCCATACCCATTCTTTGTGCCAGTTGTGAATAAGCAGGCATTGAAATCCATTGACCACACAATTGAGCGGCAATAAAAACAAAGGTGTAGCAGCTAAACGAGTCACCAACCAAAGTCTTTCGTTGATCTTCAAAGCCCTGGGGATCCCTTTTGATGTCGCCGGCATTCCAACAAAGGATGGTGTGTTCGAACCCCAACCCATGCAACAATTCCCGTTCAGTGGCGTTAATCAGCCTCCATTTTTGATTGACCCAAATGACAAACCGATCATCATATTGATATGGTGGGAATTTGAAGTCGTCCGCAGCCCAACGCAACTTACCATCTTGGCTAACTCTGTCAATGCCCGCGGGAGCTAAGGGCGGACGTGTCCGCTTGATACATTTCATGCAAGTGGGTAAAATTGTCCCCTGTTCAAAACCTGGCCATGAGGCACCCTCTTCTAACCATTGTCCAAGTTCAGGGTAGGGGTATTCGATGTCCACTTGATACCACCGCTCTTTTTCAACCACATCGACTCCCTCCATAGGTGCAAGATCCATGTTGGACCAGCAGAAGCGGGGCCGGTGAATTGGGACAGCTCCGGCTGGGTCCAGCCGGTATGGTTTCACACCCAAGGCCCGAGTGATCTCAGCCTCAGCGCTAATGTCCATACTGGCCACATTCTCTGCTGCAAAGAGGACCCTGAAACGCAGGCCGAAGACCTGCTTGATCTCCTTGATAATCCTCACAAACTCCCAGAAAAGTCCGCTCTGAGGATCGTCCAAGTTTAGGCGTCCGGCACGTACAGATGACAGCCCGACACATGGGAAGCCACCCCAGACATGGATTTCTTCAAGTGTTGGGTACAGATACCTCCACTCTCGGATGACTTCAATGGTCAAGTCTCTGACATCTTTTTCCAGTCGAACATTGGGCCACCGGCGACTGGTGACTCGATTTGCCGCCTGATTCAGCTCATACGAGATGGCCACTAGCGGCATGATGCCAATCAAGTCATAACAACGAAAGCAGCAGCCAATCCCGTTGAAAAGGGACAGCACCATGATCGGAACTACCTTTCCTCCTACCAGGTTTGCACGGTCTGCACCAGCAAACTGAGACCCAGCCAAGGTGAGTTCCTGACTTCTTCCAACTGCACCTCCTGTGGTGGAGGCATCGCTTGCAGTCGTCACTGAGCTCACGTTCGCCTTCAAGTTGCTGTGGATGAGCAGCGCAATACAGCAGCACCCAAACAGTTCTCCTCGGACTTTTGCTTCTTGCTGAGTTCCACATCGTTTTCCCCCAATGAACTGCCAAGTCGCATCCAGACAGACCATAGTAGGCCGACGAAACGACATGCAATGAACCCATCGTCCAGCAATGACCTGGATCCATTTGCGCTTCAAGCGTTTCGTAGACAGTGCCACCAGAGTGCTCTGAATTAACTTCAGCACCCGTAGTCCACTGGGCCCCATAGTTCCTTCGTCTCCTTGTAGCTCGGCGCCAAGCTCCTGCACCGTCGGGGCCGCCACCACTTTCTTCTTGGCGGACGAAAGCACGCCTGTACGCTGCCAAGAGTCTTCAAGGGCCTGATGCATGGCTTCACCAGCACCAGCGTTAAATCCCTGAGGCCCTTTCTCCATGGCGCAAAAATTGTCAAGATAGACATGGTACCACGGGCGCCCCTCAGCGCTCGAGGCATCGAAGACCTCCGTCATCCATGGTGGCAAAGGGGCCTGTCTTCTAACCTGATGTTGAGCCGGAAGACGTGCCAACACAGTCAAGCGGTCAGCCAGCTCCTGCATTACTGAAACTGCGGAGCCCCATCCCATGGGGATGACGGCACAACCCGGCCGATAAACCAACCCCTTCTGAAGACCCAGTTCCTCCCCTTTGAAGGAGATATTAAAAGCCATCATCCTTGACCAACACAAAGGAATCCTAAAAAGGTAGAATGCAGACGACATATCGGATTGAAAATAACGTAGGCATTCATCCCCATGAAGAACCAATGAAAGGTACTGACAGATGTTAGGGAGGTCATTTGTTCCCCCGTGACTTTGTTTGAAAACTGAGTTAGTTGGGATAAGGTTCATGATTGTACGTTGAAGCTCGATGTCAGAGTTCTCGACAAAGGACCCTTTGCCTACTGCAAATAACCCGTTGAGAACCTTCTGTCCAGAAACTTCCAAGACATCATCATCTAAAACCCAAGTACAGATTTTTCTTTCAACCAATAACTGACAGAATTCCAGCGCTTCATTTGGGGCGATATGGACCTTAGCTTGCAGCTTCACCTGAGCCTTTGGGTGGTCAACCAGGGATTCCTCAGGGTGTTCTAAAAACCATCGCGTTCCATCTGAAACCAGGGACCTAGCATCAATAGACCCCCCATGGGTGCTTGGGGGCAATGCTGGTTTTGCAGCCTTTACTGAAAGTACCTGCATCTTTGGTACTTCCTCCCCAGTGTAGGTTAAGAACCGGGTTGAAAGCTCTTTTTCAGCAGCTTCTGCGGACCGCTCCAAGTGAACCTTAGAAGACAGCACACGTTTGGTGCTCTGCCTAATACATCCTAGCGCTGTCTTCTGCAGCTCGGTCGCTCTCCTACAGAGGTCTGCACGGCCATAGCCAGCAGCGCCGTTTAGGCCCAGCACTGCAAGTGCAGACCACACCTCTTCTGCCTGGAGCCCTGCAAAATGCGGGCTCAAGAAATCATCCAGCACGGCATGTTTAGCCAGCTGTTTGATCTTGTCAAAATCTCCCAAGGGGAGTGGGAAAAGAGGCCTATGTCTAGGGACAGGGCCTCGGTGCATGGCGAAGTTTACCTTGGCCTTCCCAAAAATCATCAAGGAAGCATCGGTACACAGCTCCCCTTCCAACGCCAAGCGGGGCATGTTAAAAAGCATCTAGGCCATGGCCCGTCCTGTGCTATCAAAGTTAGAGCACAGTCCAGCCAAATGCCTAAACATTGAAACTCCATCCCCGAACTGGCGTGGCAGGGGCAAGGCATGATCCAGCCTCCCGCTCAGTCCAGCATCCTGCAATGCATTCGGTGAAACCAGCACCGCGGGGTCAGTCACGTCTTCTTCCCCGCGTCCTCCTTGTTGTCCTTCCAGGCATTGCCGTCTCCTTTTGCTCCCCAGTCCTTGTTCTGCGGTTTGCCCTTTCCTTTTCCTTTGCCTCGGCCGTCTCCCTTCTTTCCTTTCTCCTGACCTGGGCTGCCCTTGCCCCGGCCTGCGTTCGACCACCACCGATTGCCGCTTGAGAAGCCCTGGCTCTTGAGGATCAGCCGCCTGTGTTTGTGCGCCTCCAGCATAGTTGCTGTCGTCGCTGATTGTACAGGCTCCAATGGGAAGATCTCCAACTGGCTCGCTGCCTGCCAGTTTCCCTCGGTCATCGCCGTGTGGACAGCGATGAACCGCGATGCCAATGCATCCGCGGTCTCTGGGAGTCTTCCCATCCTCAATAAGTCTATCGCTTGTGCGAGTGCGTAGAGCTCCCTCAGCAACGGGCTCGAAGGGGAATGGTAAGGTCTGATGAGCAGGGCAAAGAAGGTGGAGATTTTTATCCCCGTGGTCAGGCCGGCACGATCTCCCTGGCCGTCGAGCAATGCACCTCGATCCAACTGCTCCTGGGCGTGTCGAACGAGCATGGCCATTACTGACCCGGGTTCCTTGGAGGACTTCCTTTTGAGGGGGGCCTCCATCTCCAGCTCGGTCTCTGCCCCGCTTTCTTCCCCATCTTCTTGGCTGTCGCTGTAGTAGCTGTCTGAGTCGCCACCACTTGATCCTGAATATCCCGGATCGTCGGGGTCCAGCTTCACCATAGGGTCCTTTCGTCCCCTTCTCTTGTTCCTCGCATTCACTCCCTTGCCTCGGCGTTTGTCTTTTCCCTGCAGCAGCCTGAGCAACTGCTTCACGCCATCCTTCCGATCCTTCTTGCGCTTCTTCCTCTTGCGATCTTTTGCATCCAGCGCTGATTGTTGCACGGCTTTCGCCAGCAAAGCGCCTGAAGCACCCCTCTCGCCAGCAAGTCTCTTCTTCAAGGGATTCGCTCCACCGCCGCTTAAATCCGCCGACTGCTCGAGCATCAAGGGAGTCTGCCTCCCCGGCCTCAAGGATGTGCCGGCTACCAATGCTGACGACTCCGCTGCACGTCCTGTAAGAGCGGGTGTTGGACCACCAGTCAAATCCACGTCTCGTCTTGAAGCTCTCCGAGGTGTGGCCCCCCCAAGTATTCTTTCCTTCGTCAATTGCAGTCGCTCTCGAAGGGCTGCTCGGCGCACGCCAGCACCCTGAGTTGCGTCCAGGCCAGCATCTCCCTCTGCTGCCTCTCCATCCGAAGGAATTGGGATTACTCCCTCGTCGGCAGCTGCGGCTGGTCTCTTGCGAGGGGCGCGCGCTGTGGTTCCGCGCCCTTTTCCCGCTGGTTTTGTCCGACCCGTACCAGGCCGTTTCTGCCCTGGGGGTTGAGACTTCTGGGATACCCGAGCCACGGCAGCGTGCTCTTCCAGCGCCATGGCTTTCAAGGCAGACGCAGCCCCACGCATAAGGTAGCCACACTTGAATTTCGTGGCTCTCCATAGCCTTACTCTGGTGGCATGAATGCACGGGGGGTCGACAGCAGCGGAACAAGGGTCCTCTCCGCAAACGTGGATGAACCCCTCTTGCAAAGTGCCCATGACTTCTTCGGTAAGGTCTCCGTTCTCGCACCCCAGATAGTTTCCGACAATCCTCCAACCGGCTGATGGGCTTCCAACAGCCTCCAAGATACCCAGGGCAAACCATTCTTCGGGTGGTGCAACACCTGCGGAACTGCCTGCCAAGCAGACTTCCAGCACCAGCCCAGCCCTGGGATTGAACAAAGCAAACCGCTCTGTGCCTGAAATAACCTCTTCTCCTTCCGTAATGCCTGTAACAACAGGAGGCGCTGCCTCCTCTCTCATCTCTCCTTCTTCCGCTTCTTCCCTCAACTCTCTTTCTGTCGCCATTGATCCTTTCAGCGGAGCTCAGGTCTTGCGTCCCAGAACTCGTCAGGTTTCTTGTAATGGAACCTCTTGAATGGATCGTCTGCTGCACGGTAAAGCCGTTGATGTTTGGCTCCCCCGCGATGTCCTGGCCTGTTCCTCTTCCTCTTCTTGGGCTTCTCCTCACCTCGGTCCCGTCGGCGAGATCTGGAGCGTGGCCTCTTGTCACTGTGATGTCCTCGACGTCGATGCTCTCGATGTTCTCGATGCTCGCCCCTGGACTCTCGACGAGATGCACGTTCCTCTTCAGCACCTCTGTCTCGATCAGCGTCCGAGCGCTCGTGAGTACGGCGCCTGGGAATGACTGATCGCGTCGCTGCCCTGGCTGCGCTCTTGGGGGCTGCCTTGAGGCCTGACGCTTCTGGAGGGACTTCTTGGTCCTCCACACGTGTATCACTCTCCTCGCCCTCGGAGAAATCCTCAGACGCCTCCCGAGATGGGGGCTCTCTCTTCACCCTTTCTTGGTCTTTTGACCGGACCTCACGTTCTCGAGACGGAGCGCGTTCAGGAACCCGAGGAGGAGGTGGAGGCAGCTCAGACGGCTGAGCAGAGGTAGCCCGAGACTCCGGCTTGATCGCCGGCGGGGCTGAAGGAGCACGTCCGGGGACAGCTCCTTCTGGCACAGATGGCCGGCCACGGCCAGCACCTGCGATTCCCAGCCGGCGGAGGGCCCGGATGTGCCTGGTCGCAGCGACCAGCACGTCCGAGGCCAAAGACCTCGAACCAGGGCTTCCCCAAGCCGATCTCAGCTCCCCACTGATTGCCTCAGCCGCAGAGCAAGCCAAACACCAAGAATCACCTAAGTGAGGCTCTTCCTGGCCACAGCGGTTGCACCGCAAGGCCATCCAACCCTTGAGCCAGAAGCTGCCCACCACAAGCAAAATGCTACCTAGCTGTTTCACCCAATCAGTCGGGTCGACAATCTAGGATAACATACATCATACAATGTAAATCCCTATAATTAGTGCATATATGGTGTGTATATTTATTTCTATATATATATATATATATCCTATGTATTCTTATGTATATATATATATATATATATCATTATAAATTATATATTCCTATATTAATAATGGGATATTAATCAATTACTTGTGCTCAAGCGCCCAAGCATCAGCACCCAGCTGCTGGACGAAGGCTTCGCCCTTCTCCTGAGCAACATTTGAGGCACATCTTAATGGGAATTATAGCTGGTATTTCGGGCCATATGGCCCAACTAACAGTTTTATAATGATAAATAAATCCTAAGTTATAGGAGTTCTATCTCCATTTATAACTCTTAGTTGGGCCATACCTGTGGCCCGCTTATGGAGTTATAAACTGACTTATGGCTGCTATTTCGGGCTCATAAATCCCATAAATGCCCAAAAACCGTCCCAGAGCCCTGGAGAATTTCAGCACTTCAACATCTGGCTGAAGGTCGAAATCGTTTTGAGTATCCATTCAGAAAAAGAAAACATGATAATTTCCCATCAAACATTGCCATCATTGCCCCCATCCTAAGGCCATCCCAAGGCCCTGCAAGGTGGTGCCCCCTAGATAGCTAAGTTGGTTAATAACTCCAATAACTATAGATATATCATCTATAAACCATAGTTATTGGAGTTATTAACCAACTTAGCTATCGAACGGGGGCACCACCAAACGTGGTGGCGTGCTGGTGCCTTGTTCATGTCCAGCACGGCCACCTTCGCCCCTTTCTCCGTGCAGAGCTGCGCCGTGGCGGCGCCCAGGCCTGAGGCGCCGCCGGTGACGGCGATCACGGCACCTTCGAGCTTCATGGCCGCCTGGGCGCCGTGGGATTTGGGGTTGAAACCATAGGAAATCCATACGGAAAATATGGGGAATTCCTATGAGAAAATATAGGAAATCATGATCTATCCCATAGGATCCATGTATGCTATATATGGTAACATGGATCCCATCAATATACCCCCTTTATGTTAGCATTAATATACCAGCACCATGGATCCTATGGGTGATAAACCACGGCTTCAAAATGGCTCTGAAATCTTACATGGATCCTAGGGATAGGAAATCATAGGAAAATGGTTATTTCATCAACAAAGATATGGGGATTTGATCAACAACAAAATCTGGTGGTAAAACAACCCCTCTGAAAAATATGAGTTCGTCAGTTGGGATGACGACATTCCCAATATATGGAAAACTCAAATTCATGTTCCAAACCAAGCAGATTTGGATTTAATGGGATTTAATGGTTATTGAATCAACAACAACATGGGGATGTCATGGGAGAAAATGACACATTGGTGTATTTTCATGCCTTTTAGTTGGAGCAAAAATTCACGATGCACCTTGGGATCTGGCTGATTTCACCAAGCCTTTGATGAGGATAGAACGGGTGCGCTGTGTTGGTGGGGGGTACAGAAAGCTGATATCAACTGATGTCCTTGTTGTGTATAGGCATATATATATAATTATATATATATATGTCAGTAATTGTCAGTATGTGTTCATGTCTATAGAGGCATACCGGGTGATAGAGCCATAGATGTAAGAAACGAATGTAGCTAAACATGTTCCTTTCCTTCCGAGAATCTGCCGTTGCTATTTTGGGTGCATTTCAACTGGGGCTAATCTCCCCTGTGCCGGGACATCCAAGTGTCGCGAACCGCCGCGGTCGACTCAAAACTGTCAAGCAAAAACTCGAGTCAAATGGCGGCGGGTTTTCATGTCATGTTTTCACAAGCCGACCAACCAAAGGCTAACTTTGCATAACAGAAATGTGAGATGGATTGAAATGGTATTATATATATATATGTATATATATATAGATAATTATACATATTCCTTCAGGGCAAGAACACACTCATTGGCTTGCCAAATCTAGGTTTACGTGGTGTCAGCCTCGTGAACATTGGAATTTCCATGATCTATCCCATGACGGATCCAGGGTGCCATATATGGTGTGCCATTGATCCCATCAAGAAATACCACAGTCATGTTAGCATTAATATACCAGCACCAGCCGGATCCGTCATGGCTATGATGAAAATTCTTCACATGTGGGGATTCAAACATCAACTACCAAACCCTTGTGGTCCATTCCGCCCAACAGATATTTTGACCTAAAAACTGATGTGTTTTCTTCACCTTGGATCTACAATCCATGGGAAAACGTCGAGCAAGGGTTAAATCCCAATGTGTGCTGCTGAAACCCTCGTTGTGGTGAAACACAAAAACTGTGTTGATCGTTTATTAGACCATGTTAAATCCCAATGTTCGCTGCTTAGGTCCTATATTTTCTCATGGTAACATGAGTTACTGTAAATACAGTATATAACTTTTTTTTTCATAATTTATACTGTAAACCCACATGTTGATAGTAGAATAAACAAATGTTTCATGGTCACATCCACATGTTTGATCCTTCAATCCCGGTATACATTGGCACACCATTTTTTTTGTCCATACTCCATACTTAAACCAGCTTAGATTTAAAACCTAACATGTTGTAACATGTAATATGCAACTCTGTAAACCAAAACCATACGGTTGAAACAAACACATATTGTAGGTTTGATGTAATTATATATGATGTAATACTTCAGGGATAGTTCAATCAACAAATATACCCTCTGGTAATTTAACAGTTTGCTATTGAAAATGGCCCAGTCGAAATAGTGGATTTTCCCAGCTATAAAATGGTGAAACTAACATAAACTATGGAGTAAAAGCACTATTTTATAGCGAAAATCCACTATTTCTGCCATTTTCCATCGTTTTTTCTAGGTTTACCAGGCCGGGTAATTATTAACCATTAACCATTCATTATCCATAGATTAACCATAGATTATCCATAGATTATCCATAAATTAACCATAGATAAACCATAGATAAACCATATGTAGATGGTGAAATTCCCTTGATTTTGCTGGCTTCGTTCAGGCTGGTCCTGCACCGTATCACGGGAGACCAGCACCAAGGGCACCGGCAAGACTAAGGGAGGACGCTCCTCGGATGCAGTGGGAAATCCATGGGAAATCCATGGGAAATCCATGGGAAATCCATGGGAATCCAGTAATTTTATTGGGAATCTATAGTGAAGTTGGGAATATGATTGGACATATCTGCCATACATCCATTAATATCCATGAACCTCTAATATTTCTTGAGGAATTATTTTGCATACCCTATGGATCCAAAGACTTTCTGAGAAGGTACAAGACATCCCAAATCATAGGCCCCTTCCTGAAAAGGTACGGCTGGATCCATAGGGGTAGTAACCCCCTATAGAGGGAAAAAAACAACGTGAATCTTCACCAATTCAATGGGGATTGACTTGTTCTATCTTCTTATGGGTGACTATATATGGTTATGTCATTTGATTATAGTTAAGAACACCCCTAAGGGGTTATATCATAATATATAATGACATAATGGATATAATGGCTATATCATGGTTATGTCACTAGAACCATATATAGAACTATCTTCTTATGTTATTATTATGGTTATTGTGGTGGTTGTTAGTTGCCACTTGGCCTGGATTACTATGGGAATCCCTGCAGACTGGGGAAAGATGGAACATGTCTAGAAATTGAAACTGGTCACTAAATCCGAACAACTGAAAGCCAACCAAACATATTTTTTCAAGAGGGGCAATAAAAGCAGCACGGCATGGGATCCATCCGATTTCATCCCAAAACCACAGACTTCTCGGTGGAACTGTCAGTAGCAGTCGCAGTGGTGATCACCTACGGGACCTACGGATGATCGTACAGCCAGTCATTGACCAAGCATTGTAATCTGGATTTGTTGAGCTGTGCCAAGAGTTAAACCGAGATTTTCGCAGACCAACCCAATATCCGAATCAAAATGAATGAATACATCTACTGACATGTCTTGCATTTTGAGGGATCCAATCATGACTCCGGATTAATCCAACCCAAAGATTATGGGATATAATTGATATAATCAACCCATTCAACCCATTCACCAGTAATTTATCCATATTTATCCCTCTCAATTCAATCTCGAAATGTCATTCATCAACCCAAAGATTACTGTATGGGATCAATGATATATTACCCTCTGGTAAACGTTTACATAACTATGGAAAATCACCATCTTTAGTGGGTAAATCCACTATAAATCACCATTTTCAATAGCTATGTTAGTTTACCAGAGGGTATATTTCATCAATATCCCACTCACCAAACATTGGTCCTCATCAATCCACTGTCGAAGCTCTCCATGAAAATCAACCGGAAAAACGGCGTTGATATATATATATATATATGCATATCAAATCTTATAAACCAACAAAAATAACGATTTCCATATATATATATATATATCATAGGGTTTTTCATTGTGGAAAAAACATCAACCCAAAGATCAACCCAAAAAACAACCTATGATTTCCCCATCGGTACCGCCAGGTTTGCCAGGTCCCCCAACAGCTTCTTCAACTTCTTCCTCTCGAAAGGCGATGAGGCGCTGAAATCCTACGAGCGGAACTGACGACGTCGTCCAGCTGGACGATGAGAAATACGCTTTTAATGGTGTTTGAATATGGAATCTATATGAATTATATATAGTATATATATATATATATAAATATACGGATATATAATGATATATATATATACCCTGAGAACCAAAACCCGCAGAAATCTTAGGGTTTGAAAAATACCCGAGCTTTTCTGACAAACCCCCGAGGTATTTTAACCCATTCTGAAAGTACGGGTTAGGTACGGGTTAGGTACAGGTTAGTACGGGTTAAGTACGGGTTAGGTACGGGTTAAGTACGGGTTCAAAATCAATACCCGAGGTCTTCAATCGAAAACCGAGGTTTTCTTTTTTTTTCCGAAATACCCCAGGTTCTTGCGTTGACCGATTAATTCTTAGGGTTTTGGTTCTCCAGGTATATATACATATGGTATGTGCTGGAATAGCCTAAGGTAAACGTTTACATAGATGTGGAACACCAATGGTAAACCCGGAACATGATCTACAAAACTTGTGGGTTTTATCAAAACATCTATGTTACTTTACAGGAGGGTATACTCTCATGATCCTCAAAAGTGGCTGAAATCCTGAAAAAAATGGAGGTTTTTTCAGGGGAATTCTTCATCCAACGAAATGGTGGATTTTCCAGCCGCGTTTCATGACTTTGGAGGGTCATAGAAGATCAGTTTGGATACTCAGTTTGGGAGGTATTTTTGTTGATTCAACACAATGGGGAAATATTCCGTGGGGATATTCCATGCGAATACATGCATAAACTCACCATCATGGGGGAGACAACGAACCATAATGGGATACAGTTTGGGGTGTAGTTCTCATTTAACCTAATGATCCTTGTATCCCATTTAACAAACCAAATGATGGTTGGTTAAATCACACCCAAATGATGACTTAATCATGAAACAAATAGATTTCACTAGTAGATTGTCAATATCTGGTGGTCAAAAACACATGTTCTTGGGATAGAATGGGGGGGAAAAAAACAATTCCAGACTTTAATGTCAACCCCCGATTTATAAACCATGGTTTATTAATTAGGGTGGTAACTCCTCCAATAGTCATAATCCAATACTTAAATGGTACCCCCCAATTGAACAGCCGTTTGGGGTTTATTAATTCAGGGTTGACATGAAACACAAAGAACACTGGGAAATCCTGAAATTGTGAACCACATGGGAACACATTCAGACAATGCTGAAACTCATCAAATATGCACCGAATATGAATCCACTACCAGGAGAAATATGAAAGTCTACAAAGCAGTGTCCGCATGCAACCATTGCCCTACAAACCGCCCCACCCTTTCAAATCCAGACAATTCTATTTCAGCACCCAGCGTTCAATCAATTTCCAAACAACAATGACCAAAATACATCCGATATACAGTACTTGGGCATGTCTGAAAAAAACGGTACCCCATGCCATCCGCTGGTTAGCCAGCATTTTCCCCATTAAACAACCATTTCGTAGGTACATACAACATTTTCACACACACACACCCAAGTATCATATCAAGTTGCTTATACAACCCCATATGATTTTCTGTCACCAATAACATACAGTATCTCAGTATCCCATAACAGAGCTCAAAATCAATGTGTCCCACAGCATATCCCATAGCCAGAACATCATGTCCTATCATATATATATAATATATATACCATGTAATATACATCCAATACCTGATATCCCCATACAAATATCCCTTCACATCATATATAATAACCATATAACTATACATACCCTCTGGTTATTTAACATAGCCATGGAAAATGGCCCATTTATAGATGATTTTCCCAGCTAGAAACCTCCATTGATAAGGGATTTTCCATGGCTATGTTAAATAACCAGTCTGGTATACCATCTATCATCATAGAAACCTGTTGTTTTTCAGGGGTAAACCTTCAAACCCCTCTAGCTCTTCATCAACCAATGGGAATATCTAGGGACATCTATGTATCCTCTGTTAGTCATAACCATATTATAACTATATAACTATACACATATATTAACATATATATATTTTTTTTTAACCATATATAACTATATGTTCCATATATTAACCATATATAACTATATACATATCCCATAGCATATCAAGCCACTCCCATCCCTCCGGAGCCGACCGCCTGAGAGGTTCAAACTGCCCAGCTCCAAGTTGTGAACTCCCAAGGGCCACGTGCGACCTCCAAGAAATAAGCAGCTCGTATGGTGAGATATGAAATAGGAACACTAATATTTTTTGATGGATAAAATTGGATTTATCATGATTTATCATGATTTATCATGATTTGTCATGATTTATCATGATTTATCATGATTTATCATGATTTATCCGACAACAAACGGTGATGTATTGAGATTATCCAACAACTAATGGTGATTTGATGGGATCTAATTATAGCAACGCAAGAGAAATGATAGACATAAATCAACATAGCATTGCTATTTATAGTGCGAGTTAAATGAATATAGCAACCCCCAAAGACGAACAGTTGCAAAACTAGAGAAGTATGAAGGAGATCTCATCGAATGTTTTATACACACAAATCAATAACAGCAGAATCGCATTTGATATTTGGATGTTTGTTGTTTGGTATGAGCCTAGACTTTGAAGTACTGTACTTTTTTTTGAAAACTTTGCTCAACCTGGAACTAAACTATCATTTACATTCATTTACCGGATTCTGCTAGTTCATCGGTCAAATACATCCGTCAATTTTTGTTTTCACCGATTTCGGATTTCCTAAAAATCTGAAACTTCCATGGGTTTCCCCAAAATCTAATGGTGAATCATCACCTTTCGATTGAACGTGGCCATGCTCGCATATGCTCGCAGCACGCCTTCCTCCTTCACGTCCAATTTGCTGCTCAGCCAACTCTCGATGTGATCCTGCTGCTGTTTGACATGGTTGGTCCTGGAAATATCATGAAATATCCCTATGACAGTGGTATAAAAATAACATTTATTTTTTGGGGTTACCCTCTGGTAAACCTACAAAAAACTATGGAAAACCACCATTTTGATGGGTAAATCAGGTTTAAATGGGCCATGGCTTCAATAGCGATGTTAAACAACCGGAGAGTATTTTTCATGGGGTCAGAATTTCTTAGACGTTCGAAGTATCTCAGCTTGGTTGTGCCAATCAGTAAGGTTTAATACCAATTGAAAGGGAAGTATTGAGCAGTTGTGACCCTATATGATGGCTATACCCTTTGCTCATGAAGTTAGGTTTTCACCCATTTTGCAAGCTTTCGATAGCCAGCTCACAGCACACACACAAAATCAACAGCAAATATGACCTGATAAGTACAGTACTGTACTACTGGAAAAATCAGTAAATAAATCAAGATCGAACACCGTCCTTGAAGCCATGAATGCCGGCTATGTATGTCATTGTATATATGTGATATAGTTTTGTTCGAAAAGTATGTCGATTATGGGCATCCCACTGTCATGAATGGAACTGATATTTAAAGGATATGAATGGATCTATGACAGTGGGATAAATATCAATACCCTCTGGTAAACGTTTACAAGAAACTATATGGAAAATCCACCATTTTTTTTTAATGGAAAAACTCACTATAAATGGTGATTTTCCATAGTTATGTAAACGTTTACCAGAGGGTAACTACCACTGATGATATGACAATTGGCATGCTATCCATCACTCATATCCACCATTAATGGATATATATTGATAATGATGGATAATTAATGGATTGATAAGGATTGATAATCGTCCCTATTGAAACAATTACCCAACTTTTGACCATGTCACACACTCAAAAAATGCCTTGGTTGGATGACATGGGCTTTTCAATATCCAATGCTGGGGGTAGATCGCATCAAACTGGTCGCTGGGGCTACCTAGAACCAGCAGGAGATTCTTAAACACCATTCAAACAACATATGTTCTCTGGAATTTCAGCCAATCCTGGTTGAGATAACAGGTCCTTCTGGGGTGAAAAACATGTTTAACATTGCCCTCTTGTTCAAGTTTTCTTGAGTTTATTGTATGGTAATCATACAAGTCGACTATGTTCATTTACTGCCCGCAAATGGAATAGATCAAGTACATTAATCACCATGTCTGTTCTGAGTTAAAATAGTATATCATATTTATCATTCATCACACAAGTCAACATTCACTGTCCAAATGACTTGCAAAGGTATATCATTCATCAAAGATCATCAAAGTAACCAGAGATGATCAGCCCACACGGCAACCCTGACGATCATCGCTCCAGAATCTTGGAGGGCCTCGGTCGTCTTTGGTGTGGGTTGGAAGTGATTAGAATTCCCAGATTTTTTTGGGGGGATGAGTAGATTTTTCACGAAAAAAATGTAAAAAAAACACCCTTCCAGACTATAAATAGAATTTGAAAGGATTTTTGTCATAGAAACCAATCCACAACCCTTGATGGGGATTCCAACATCGTTGCGCCTCATCGTGTTCTCCCTACAAAGCAGTTGCTACGAGTCTAGTCGACCTGATTGGTGTATGGATATATATATAATATACTGTATCATATATCTATTCATATATATATATATTCATATATATATATATATATATTCATATATATATATCATATATATATATAAATATATTCATATATATATATATATATATAATATATATATATATATATATATATACAAATATTCATATATATGTATATATATATGGGTCATTTCAGCCAACCTACATGGGCATATTACGGGGTGCACCCGCAAATAGTGATTGACAATCTGCTACTACCATGGTAGCCCGCCGCAATTATACAGCCCAGTGGTTTATCGATTCGGGGCTCACAGTACAAATGCCATAGTACCCTGTCTGTGATGAGCTCTTTGGGACGTGACACCATCTATCACCAAACATCGGAACGACAAAACACATCTCAAACTCTTTTCACCTGCAGTTACCACACGTTTTTTGTTTTTTCTTTGGCACTTACGGAAGCACCGCTTTTTTGTTTTCCGATAGATCCATATTTCTCAAGACCATTGCAATCACAGCAAGCTTAGCCCCAACTTCGATCGTGCGCTTTCAGTCTCAGTTCTACATTGCAGCGCTGGGTTCACAGCCAATTCACCTGACCTTCAGAAAGTCATCTGGCGACACCAGACCCCTACTCTCAGGTTTGATCGCAGCTCTGGCCATGGGCTAGAATGCAGCACTTAGATCCAGAGGTGCGGGAGCCGGGGGCAGCGGCTGACCCATGGCCATGGCCATCATACTGAGCTTCTCATAGCGCCTGTTTGCGGCATCATGCTCGCGAGTTAGGGTGGCAACTCGCTCCTGCGTGGCAGGTGCCCGCAAGGTGTAGTTTGCAGGGCGTGCGCCTTGCAAGTTGGCCGCTACTGCCACTAATCGCTGTTGTGGCTGCAGCGTCTGCCAGCACGGGAAGGGCCACATCCTGTGGAATAATAGCCACAGTTCCGTGACTTCTAAACGCCTTCCAACTCGATTTGCCTGGAGCCACACCAATTGACCACGAGTGCTGGTGACTGGTCTTGAGTCGCTGGATACTCTTGGCCGCCACCGTTGTCGAGCGCAATTGACTCCCCTCGGTCCATCCCACGACGAACCCTGCAAGTTGTGCCATCAACCCGCCCAATGCTTCGCAAGCTGTGGCGATGTCAGCTCGCGCATTGACCCTTTTCTGATATGTCAGATTGCAGTAGTACGTGCACAGGGCACGGGCGTTGTCAAGCGCCAATCGACCTCCTGTTGTCGTGATGATGTTGGCAGCTTCTTCCAACAGTGCCTTTCTTGAAAAGTCCCAGAAATTCCCAGAACAATCGCTGCAATCCAAGCAGCTTCCAGGTCGGCAGCGGCTCAGGCATTTGCACCTGGCCGGAACTTTGGCTGCGGTAAACCTTTACAGTTTACTATGGAAAATCACCATGTTTAATACGTTTGATGGGTAGCTCAACTATAAATATGGTCATTTTCAATAGCTATGTTAAATTACCGGAGGGTACCAGTAATATGTTCAAAACCAATAGTGAACCATCCCCAATTTTACCATAAATTGATGGTATAAACCATCAAAATATGGGCAATTTATTTTTGCTTTACTGACAGTAGTGGGTATGTACCCAAAAAACACTGAATTCAGCAAATTATATGACATTATCAGGTCTTGGTACTGTTCTAAATTTGGATTCGGAAGGAGCATACTTACCTATGTGTATATATAATTATATATATATATCTACCACTGCTACCGATCTTTTTTTTGTGCAGGAATTACCCATCATGTGTAGATCATTTTCCTCAGGAAAACCATGGGGTTTTCCACATCGCGAGTTTACCCGACGGCCTGTCAATCCCCATCTGGTTGGTGGTAAAACAACCCCTCTGAAAAATGTGAAAATCAGTTGGGATGATTATTCCCAATATATGGAAAAATATAAAATGTTCCAAACCACCAACCAGCCATTCTTTGGTGATTGAGAAGCCACCCCGTTGGGAATCATCATCATCCCATTTGTATGGGTGGCAACGAAGAACATGACACAGGAAAAAATATTTCTTGTTGGTTAGATCCAGCTCTATCCCCACTTTATATCCCAACAGGGTCCCTATAAAAAGGGTGGTTGAAGCCCCATTTACCACCATTCAACATCAAACATCCATGATTGCTCGTCAAATCCAAGCCAATTATAGATATTGATGTTTATATCACTTCTATTTTGATGTATGTATATTTTAAAAAAGCAAAACATGTTATCTCTCCCGATGGTCCATTGCTAAATCCGCCATTCCGCGCCATTATTGGTGGTCAGATCCAGCCCATGAATACCCATGCCACTAACTTGTCCAATTCTGCTGCTTACGAACCAGGTAGCGCATGGGTTGTAAGAATCCTCTCAGTAAACCAGGTATCCAGAATGGTTACAGTTACCCATCAGTCTTAAAAACCCATAAATTCATTATATAATATCATCCCTCATATTGAACACCTTCATTCTATGGTCCCAAATATAGGGTTTCATCTCCTACTAAACCATGGTTTCTTGGGGAGTCTAGGTGCGGACTCATTTTCTGTTGCTAAAATCATGAATGAAATCCCATGAAAATCTCCTAAAGATCCCATCAAATCACCATTAAATCACCATTAAATCACCATGAACTCCTATTAAGTCACAATGAAATCCCTTCAAATCCCATCACACCAATTTCTAGCTCCCAATTTTGTTGGTTAAATCCCATTAAATCCCTTCATTTGTCACCATTTAAATCACCATTTCTGTTGCTTAAATCCCATTTAAATCACCATTAAGGTCCCATTTAATTCCATCAAAAATCCCATTAAACACCATTAGTCACCATTAATCACCATTAGTCACCATTAATCACCATTAATCACCATGAATCACCATTAACACCATTAAATCACCATAAAATAACCATGAAATCACATGAAATAACCATGAAATCCCTGCATTTTTGTTGCTTCCTCTCCACACCGCACGACGAAATCCTCGCCTCCCCCAGCTCTGCAGCGCGGCGCGCCAGGGCTCGGCAACTCACCGGCTCCGGGGACGCCTGGAGCTGGACCCGGTGATGGACGGTGGAGGATGGTGGAGGATGGCGGGCTGGGTCCCGGGAAACCAGGGGTTTTTATTGCAATTCATGAAAAATGGAAGTTTCCTGAAATGGAAAAACCTCCAAATCATCCATTTTTAGAAGGAAATAATGGGAGAATTCGGTGATAGTGGGAATTCATAGGGATGTAATATGATGTAATACAATGATTTATGGGGTTTTGTACCATTTAAGTCCATGTTGTGGGGGGATTTGATGGTGATTTAATGGTGAATCCCCATGGGATTTAATGATTGTAAACGACGCCAATGGCGGTTGATTAATGATGGGAAGGTGATGTTTATTGGGTTTACCGTAAAGTAAATCTATAAAAGTATCCTAATATCTTATACATACCCTCCAACCATGAAAGGGCGGTGTCTAAATCCATGAATATCATGGGATTTCATGAGGTAAGCCCCCAAAAAATCGCAGCCATCCACAGAGTTCAAACGGCTCGCAGCGCCTGGGATGATTCTGAAGATCACTGGAATTCTGCGTGGGATATTTCATCAACCATAAATAGTGGTTATATCCATGGATATATCCACATATATCCACTATAAATAGTGGGATACATCCACTTTAAGTCCATGTTACATCCATGGTTTATAGCTTTATATAGCAATCAATCGGGGTGAAACGACGAAACGACAGACGGGCAAAGCAAAGGACCCCAGAGTTGCCAGGCGCGCTGGTTGCCGGTGAGATCCAATACTTAAACTGGTTGGTGGCTTCAACCCCTCTGAAAAATATGAAAGTCAGTAATATGAAAGTCAGTAGGGGCTATTATTCCCAATGTATGGAAAAAAAACAGTTCCAAACCACCAACCAGGTAACCAAAAAACATCCAAAAACCATCCAAAAACCATCCAAACAAATGTTGCACCACTTTTAAATCTGCTTGGCAACTTGACCTTGTTGATCCAGATACCATCATATAAAACCATGGCCACCCACTTAGTGACTTAGTGTACATCCCGGCTTCACCGGGCTTCACCGTCCGCCTTCAGCCACTGAAAACGAAGAATCAACAGCAGCCACTCCGCCACTGCGGGCGGATGGCTGCTCTGCAGCGCCAGTGTCAAAGCCTGCGAATAGGGCATGGTTCCACGTAACCATGGCAAGGAGTCATGAATAGAATAGCCAGGTATATGCACAGAAATTCTCAAGTAGATACAGTATATCTTGTTTTGCCACCATGTCGTGGATAACATTTACCTCATGATTTCCAGGTTTCAAAACTTGTTTATCTTTACTGAGGTTAGTAATAACTAGAGCACAGTTACACTTAAAGGATCAAAACGGTGATGACAAGGGGAAAAAAAGTCAAAGCCGTTCGACCAACAACAAGTCAACAAGCTGGATTTAGGTTCTTCAGATATTCAGAAGAAACCAACAAATTGGAACGAGTACCTACTGAAGCGATATTTGATGTAATCATGCACCAGGACATGTATACAACGGAATCAAAATATGTTGATGTTGAATCAAACCTATTCCAAACCTATTCAGCACCGGAGGAACTACTTCATGCTGGGAAAAAACAATCCTCTCAGTGACGAGTTGTGTAGCCAATGAGGAACCCGGGAACGGGAACCCCCAGAAATCTGATGGATATCAATGGATTATCATTTTCCCCACTATCATTGGATGGGAACCAAGGGAAAATTTACAAGAAACCACCATATTTAATGGTAAACACATGTCAAAAACCCATGGTTTCCGGTTAAGATGTTCCCTTCAACCACTCCAATGACACTAAGGTTGCCAACTTATGACCGATGACCCATTTTCAGACACAGCCGGATAGGCACTGGATTGGTGATGAAAAGCACCATAGATAACTCACTAGTCAACATTAGTCAACTGAAAACACACCATGTATATAACAATATCGAAATCTTGGTGTTTTCATAAACATAATATATAATATATATATATGTGCATAGAATTACATATAGATATTATATAGACAATAAAATAAATATAGACATTATATAGTCACTTAGTGTATAATATACTTATTCAGTATATTTTGTGAAGGTCCACTTATTATGTTGCCAAATCGGCCTCGAAGACGGCATGAATCTTTGTGTCGTCATGGCGAGGCACGGGGCACCACCTGAGGGCGGGCGGGCAGAGTGTGCACGGTTGAACCAATGAAACCATGGTGGTGAAATACTGCTTGAAATGGTGGTTAACCTTGACATTTACTTACGTCATATGAAGTAAAGACATATACCAATTAATATGGTCTTTTCTAACCATATGTAAATATATATTTATATGTGAAAAGTACCAGTGTAGTTCATTCACATCATGTTCAGCCGCGGGGCCGCTTTCCCCAGCCGGTGTCACAGTAGGGGCACGATCCCCAGCACATGTACAACTTTCTGCCTCCCTGGCAGTCCGCACACGGCGGCATAGAAAGGCAACTGCTGCTGCAACACTTTCTGAAGGAACAGGCTTTTGACGCATGCAGTCTAACTATGCCATATGCAACTCGGCGCTGTGCCGTCTCACACTTTCCCACACACCGGTGGCCCACCGGTGGCAAAAAAGACTCGACACCTTTCGCAGCGTGGTGGCACGCCTTGCTGTGTAACCGGTCCATCATGAAGGGCAACATGTGCCAGAGGAGCTCACAGCCTCGAACAACTGGCCACTGGCTGATGCGTAGCCAGATGATGATCCCATCCCCCAGATTTCTCTCCATAGCTGGGCAGCTGGGATAGTTCTGAGAAAAAAGATTGGCAAATTGGGAATGATCATGATGATTCTAATGATTTAATCATATTTAATCAATAAATCATGAGGATATGATGGGGATTCACCAGGTCACCATGTTGTGGTTAACCCTGGCTGCTCCGATGTCACGATGTAACGATGTTTTTCCACCTCCTTGGGCTGCTGAAAAAAATCACCCGATTGCATCGATTTCTGGTGACGGGGTTGGCTTGTTATTGGCTTTGCCTATAGCTACCTACATTATGTAGTGAAAAATTTCCCTGATTTTTTTCGGAGGTGAACATTTATTGGCTGTGTCATCATACACCATCCCAACATTTTTCAGAAATGGTTTGGACGTCACACATCCCAAAGAAGCCAAAAAAGGGGTTTGTGCCTGTTTTGTTTTGCAGCTCTTGAACTCTGGCCGTTTGCAGCGCGTGGCAATCAACGATTCTTCAGCACAAAGGCTTGTGGCTCAAGAATAAGCCGTTGCCTGCCTCCAGCATGGATAGTGTTGTAGTGACGTGTCTTGTGAAATGCGTTTTTTCGGTGTGTTTTGTAACGATTCATAGAGCTGGAGGTTGATTTGCTTGTGTTGGTGATATGGGTGGATTGGTGAGTGGATTGACTTTGCAGTCTTTGCAGATATTTTTTTTCATATAGGACAGTTTGGTGTGAAGATGCAAAAATCATTTCTCTCAGTAGGGTGAGGTGTCCTACTAGATGATCAAGGGAACTGAGGAATTGAATTGAATACCATAGAACATTAGAGTGTATAATTTTATATATATGTATACTATAAACCACTTTCCATGGGGGATCGATTCTTCCACAGTTCCTATATATACATGTCGATGCTTAATATATATATATATAATATTGTATAAGTATATGTATACATACAACCCCGAGGTAATTTAACACAGCTCTGAAAAAAACCATGGATTTTGACATGGACATGTTCTACTTGCATGGGCCATGTCCAATTTCTATGTGAAGATTAAGTGGTAGGTATTCCAACTCCAAATACATGTTGTCCTTCTTAAATCCCATTTATAACTGGTGGGTGGTTTTAACCATCTTGAAAAATATGAAAGTCAGTGGGAAGGATTATCCCATATATTATGGAAAATAGAAAAATGTTTGAAACCACCAACCAGTATAATTGTTGGTTATTTCTGGGTACATTACAATAATTCACAAACCTGAATTGAGGCTATTTTGGGATAGTTACCCCTACTAACCCTAATTTCATCCAGTTCTATCCCTAAAAAAAAACTAAGTTGGTCTGTAACTCAATAACTGGGGATAGAACTGGATGAAATTGGGGTTAGTATTCATGGGGTTTACAAACATTATGGTTATGATGGTTTACTATTTATGGTCTACTATTCTCCCATTATGATACTTGTAAGCATTCATGGGGTTTACAAACCAATATAAACCAACTGAACGCTATCTAAGGGGCCCCACATGCATTGCTTGAAAAGGCCCAAATGTCCAATCCGCGCCTAACGCCCCAGTCTTTGGACGACATCTGGCGTCGTAGCTGGGTTCCGCGGTCCTGCGCTTCTCAAAATACCGGGTATTCATGGTGTGTTCTAACGGTGTTTCAATCAATAATTAATAATAGCTGGTGATTTTGATTAATAGCTGGTGATTATAGTTATCTAATAATAGCTAATCTATAACATGGCATTGTTTCAATGGGATTCTAATGGTTAGCTTTAATTCATGCACAGTAACATAGACCCGGGCAAGCCGGCGGCGGAAGTTTCCCAAACATAAATGACCTATAGTTCAAAGACAACCTGTCCCGACCGTGTCCTTCCCTCGACACTCCACACCTCACACTGCACACT
>Ga0126342_10000389_pt1 | contig 45764 bp, 39 predicted proteins | sample Cyp1metagenome_FD_92528 | JGI IMG/M metagenome (GOLD analysis project Ga0126342, IMG submission 92528) | Coral microbial communities from Lord Howe Island, Old Settlement Bay, Australia - Cyphastrea 1 metagenome | ecosystem: Host-associated > Invertebrates > Cnidaria > Coral ...
ATACATACATACATATATATATATACACACATATATATATATACATATCTATATATACATATATATATATATGAAAATTGATAGATTGATACATAGATTTCCCAGTCTTTGCAGAATCCCATTGCTGGTGCCTGGTGCGTGCAGGTGCTCAGCCAGCGCCCCAGGCAACCCAGGCGACCGAGGCAGTCGCCCCGCCACCGGCTGCACCGCCAGTGCCACCAGAGGAGGGCAGCCCCGTTCTGCTGAGAGGCGTGGTTTTTGGGAGATCTGGGGAGATTTATGGAGATTTTATGATGATTTTCATAGAAATTTCCGAATGGAATACCTGATTTTCTGGTGATCTAATCGGACATCATCGGAATTTCGGGTGATTTATTTTATGATGACTGTTGCGAATTTACTCACCAGCACCATGATTCAGGATCTTTATGATCTTGGCTGGGGACTTTCATGGGGGGTTTTAATCACGAAATGATGGGAATGGAACAGCTTATATACATGCTCGAACTCTGCAAGCCGCAAGCCTTTCGTAGGCGCTCAGTTTCCCAAAAACCTGAGATAGCTTCGGGTTCGTTGTCGGTTTTACTTGGATCCATACCAACCGCCTTACCATGCATTATCAAGTTTTAAGAGGCTCAGTAGTCTCGAACCCTAGCAGCCCTAGCAACATCTATCTATGCGCATTATATATATATATAGTATATACATACACATGCATATGTATGTATACATAATTATACATATACATGCATGCTGCATATGTATATATATACACATATTTATACATACGTACAGTATTTAGAGCATACAGAATTGCAACACAGTCCGATCAGCCAAGAATGAACAAACAACCATGGACAACTAGAATTATAGACGGTTTTTGCGCTCCTTTGAAACTATTAGGGGGAGACCTGCACCTAATTTCTTCTTGAACTCATGTAGACCATTTCAGACCGACAGGGTGCCAGTGTCCAAAGTTATCGGTCAAATGACCCTGTGACGATGATTGATGGACCCCCAGAACCAATCAGCTCCCATCAGACCCTCAAATCTAGGGTGAAATCCCTCCAGCAGGTTCGATGGGCGCCACCCTTTTCCCTTGCACTTGTGGAGAAGGCAAACACGCGGCGCGTAGATGCTAAGGAAGAGCTGATGTCTAATATCTTGGATTCGTGATACTCACGAAATCTCATGAACATCAGCTCATTTTCTGAAATATTGACATGAGAAGAATCAGCGATGCCTAGTCGTTTGCTTTCTCAGGATTCAAGGTATCCCAAAGAGGAAGTTTCTTCATATATGTCTTCCGTTATATAGAATATGGCTCCTCGTTGCCCCACGAATCTGGATGCACAGATGAGCAATGTCTAGTCGACCCTGGTTGGCCTATGTTTGTATGAGGTTTGATCATGAAGATTTGTGCATAGCAACCCCGAGATAGAAGATGATGGAAGAGCAAAATCCAAGTATTGTAATAGTGGTAGGTTACTGTTCTATTTGTGGGGGCTTGATATACATTATGGATGATTCTGGCTGAACTCAATCAGAACCAGTACAAGAGCATGGCTCCTTAGCGGCATGACCGAGGAATTTTGATTTTAGAAGTGCTTTCCGGGGTTGCTGAAATCCAGAAACCATAGATGCCATAGTTTGAACAGAATCTGGATCGTCAAGAACCGCAGTTGTTTGTCGAGGAAGGGACTCATTGAACCAGGTCTTCTTTGCTCGTGGTTTCAAAGATCTTTTGAATCAATCAACCATACGTATCCATGGAATCCATACGTGAGATTTAAGATTCTGAATGACTCATGAAGCTCATGAATCTTTGGGTGCCCAAACAGGGCATAACAGGGCCAAGCCACCGGCCAGGTCGAATGCAACTGAGACAAGCAGAGGGGCGCTTTGTGGCCCGCTGCAACCGTTTGGCCAGCTGTGGTCAAGCCATCTGGCTGCCGAAACTCGGCTCCATAAATGGATCCATTTGGATCCATTTGGATGATGGTGATTTGGATCCACATTCACCAACCATTGGTAAACCATCATCCTTAAATGGTGGATTGGTATATTTGGATCCACATTCATCATATGATGATGTTGGTATATTTATGTATATTTGGTATGCTTTTGGCTTTGGTTTACATCGGGATGGTCAGCAAGTCATGTAGACTCTCTGCATTTGTTGCTACAGTCTGTCGTTTTCAGTTGGCTTGGGGAGACTGGAAGGATGTGAATCCCTGCAGTTTAAAGAGCGACCCTGGCAAGACATTTATAGATCTACAGTAATTCAATAAAACTAGTTGTTTTGTTCAAGTATACAACAGGGATGACCGTTTTTCTACTTAGGTCTTGGAGATCATGATTGAAAACTGTTGGAATCAAATAACCTCTTGACTATGAATCACTGGTACCTTCGGTAGTCATCATTGATCCATCATCTGATGATTAGAATTTAGAATTCATCAAAACTGGAAATCAAAACAATTATGCAATTGGGGTTTACAATCATAGTTATACCATGTTATACCCATTAACCCCAACTGCACTATACCCATTAACCCCAACTGCACTAGTAATTTCATCCATTTTTTTGTACTTTCAGTAGTCATTCCGAATGAGTTTTGGATCCGTGTCTTGAGGAGCTGTGTGGTGGCAGCAGCTGTGGATGGCCATTGCGCCGTGTGCGCCTTGCGTTTGGGAGCAGAGGCGGGAAATCTGGGAGGTGCCTGCGAATACGTGCAAGTATCTATATATATATATGTTGTATATATATATATACACCAATAGAACCGGGGACCTGCAAAATTGTAGGGCCAGTGAAAAAAGACGGGGTTTAAAAACAAAAGCCGGGTTCTAAAAAAAAACACTAGGTTTTTTTTTAATGTTTTTTTTCCCTTAAAAATCATCATCTTTTTCCACTTGCCCCATATGTGTTCTCTGGAACCCTCATGAAAGGTAGAAGGACTTCAAATCACATCCGCGCCCGTCACCAGACAAGTGCGCTCCATTTTTCTCCATTCATCCCTTAAGGAATCCCGCTTCGCATCAAAGCTTGTATTCTGCCTTTAACGTTCTCTGAACCACTCTCAAGATGGCCTGTCCCAGGGCCACTCTTCGCGCCAACCTGCTCTTTTTCCCCACGTAATCTTCAGAAATCTGAACAGCAAATGCGAGGGGATTGATGTACGTACATATGGGGGGGTTTCTTAAAATAGGGGCATCCATTTATAGATGGGTTGTCCACGGTTTTCCATTTTAAACCATCCATTTTGGGGCAGCATCATTTATGGAAACCCCCGTATATAGTAATCCCCAAAAAGATAGAAAAGTAAAACCCCGCTAAAATAGCAGTAATTCAATGTACTGTAATTCACTTTTCCATATTTTGGGGGGTTGTTATCATACATATATGATATGCACATATAAACACACGCATTTACGTGTGTGCGATCATCCATGCATATTTCAGCTTGCTTTCCCTCCGGGGATGATCAGCTCCACCAAATATTGGATGGGCCACTGGGATCAACCACTGGAACACATAGTTGGGAGTGCGAAGCTAAGCTCTTCAGAAAGGCTTTGAGTTGGGCGGATCATGCTTCATTTCTCCACAAATACCCTCTGGTAATGACTAACATAGCTATTGAACATGGCCATTTATAGTGAGTTTTCCCATTAAAAATGGTGATTTTCCATAGTTACGTTAGTTTACCAGAGGGTACTTGTGGTCAGATGTTGAATCATGTACCGTATCTCGAGCACTTCCCGATTTTGCGATGGTTAAACATCAAAATTGTTTTCATCCTTCGAATCATCTTTGTTTCAAATGGTAGCTTCCTAGTTTTTTAAATCTTTCGACCCTCAGAAGTGAAAAACAACTTAAGTCTCAACTCTTTCTTTACCTTCAGAATTCAAAGTTGGCTGAAGAATTACCCATTTTCAGTAGATGATCTTCATTGATTCTCCCCGTTTTCACCTGGCAAAAAATTCCCCTGTTGCCAGGTTCGGACGTTGACGGTGCGTTTGGGCCGAGACCAATGTCGCGCCCTGCGGAAGCTTCCCAGCGGGGTGGACACGCTGTCCGGAGGACTCAGTTGGGACTTGGTGTGTTTTTTTTTCTCGGGAAACCCATGGTTAGCCATTTTTAGGGAAGGATTTGATCTAGAGAAAATAAGTTTGGAAACATAACTTATTGGTTGGAACAGTCTATGTTAATCTGTATTATACATATATATATAATCATGGTTTCATTGAGGATGTGAAGCATCAAACGTGGGTGAGACAGCCAAAATTGGTTACTCCAAACCATTGGCTTCCTTTGAAAGAGATCAGTTTGGTGGATTTTGGGACCCCCAATTTTTAGTTGCAAGAGTTATATCAACGCATAGATCGACATCTTTTAAGGCATTGTTTTTTCCGTGCTTTGACGTGACATGCGGCATAATGATGGGCAAATAGGGTGTTCCTGTATTTGCACAGAATGAAATTCTCTCTCTATCTAGAATACCTTTCCATATATACATATGATTATACATGTAGTTTGTGATATATTCTTTTATATAAATACAATTACATACATATTTTTCTCATCATATATATAATATCCATATATATATATATGTGATTGACTGAGAAAACCATGGTCTCCTGTGAATTTCCCCTTGAACCAATCAATTTGATTGTGTTTGTGCCTGTTTGCAGAGCTCTGAATGAAGGCCATTGGCTGGCAACCTGGAGATGATTGGGAATTCCTCGAACTGTTTGTCTCACTGGGATTTTTTCAAGGAACATCTACAGAAAATCATGGTTTCTACACTCGAATATGGAAGTTTCCTTTGGAATTTTCTATCAACTAGTCTTGCGACCCTGGGATAGCTGGATTTCCGAGTTGTGGATCTGTTTCGGAAGGAACAATGGCTCCGGCAAGAGACATGGTACTTTTTCACTAGATAGATTAAACAGAGTGATGTAAGCCGCCACACTCCTGGTGTCACGTGCCCTGCCATAGTCTCGGGGTCACAATCTGTCGTTGCGGATGATCCCCTGAAGTCCCCTGAAGCCAGATCACTTGCTGCATCATGTCATCATTTCCTCAGTGTTTTTCTCACAAAAATAAGTGCCCAGACAACTTTTGAAGACATGTTTCCAGACTGCAAAATTTAATAGGCCATATATACTTCCAGAATGATATGGAAGACATGTTTTTAAATGTATTTTTGAGCCCTACCCGTACTGCAGTCGCAGTCGCAGTCATGAGGCGTGGTATGTGCATTGCTGGCTGCCATGATATGCTGTCAATCTTGGGCTGAAGACGGCCTGAGAATTGGAAGATGCCCTGAGTGCAGATATGTCAAGGTTCAAGGTGATTGAATGGGGATAGAAATGGGATATAACATGATCTAAAAGTATGTCAACTTAAATATGATATCGTGTTTGGATGGATGGGGGTTCTGAATTTTGACACAGCCCTATATTTCTGTGCAGCGAATGCGGAAAACCCAACCATAAACCTCCAAGCCAGAAGGGATGGTGCATCGCTTGTGATTTTCCTGACAAAACTTTCTGTTGGGAATCTTAAATAATCAATATTGATTAAAGCTGAATGCTTTTGTGGGTATCGGTAATTGTCGGTAAATGCTGAAATATACAGATGTTTTGAGGTCGAAAGCTACACACCACTCCGAAGAGCCCATCACTCATCAGAAATGAGCAGAACGGCCCATACCCAACACGTGTCGAAATTTGAATGATAGATATGCACACACACACACATACGTGGGCAAGTTTCTTGCTTCTGATTTGATGGCTTCTTCTGTTGAGCACACACACATGTATATACTTATGCAAACTACTGTAGGATTCTGTCAAGACTTTCAACTCTGCATGTGTGCATGCAAAGGACGTGCAACATGTGAGTCCCATAGGACAGTGAATCAGACACCTCAATACGAGGTGTGCTGGGAGCTGCCTCACCCAGAAAGGACGCTGTGAATCTCAGATCACAATCATTCTTCCTTACAAGAACAATCAATTGCAACGATCATGACAGTGACAACAACAATTGCTACACCAGAAAAGGCAAGCATGAGAATCATCAGCAGGATCAAGAGCAGAATCATGGTCGTTCCCACCATGTTCATCAGTTGCAACCTTATTATATAATTACACCTGAGAATCTTGACATCACCATGTCTGATGCATTTCTATCCATGGCAGCCCGCAATTGACATGATTGATCTGTATGGAGGCCATGGAGGCTCAAAACTTTCAACGTGGAAAGTGTTTGCGATTGTAATCATTTCCAATATACAGTACACATCCGCATCCGGTGTCATGGACGATACATTGGACACATTCTTGTCAGTGAGTTGTGGAAAGTTGTTGTTTTATGTTCTTTCCATGGCTAGTGCTGGGCTTGCAACTTGGGACCAACTATGAGCTAGTCTGGGAATGCCTTTCTGAAATACCGGCGACCTCTCAGCCATGACCTGAGACCCCACGCTGAGTGTGACCAATGGACCAGGCATGGCCGGCTGTGAATTTTCAATGATCCGATGCAGCAGCATGGTACTTGATTCACTTGATCAAATTCGCAGTTCGATAGCAAGTGACTTGCTCGTGTTTGCTTCTGCTTAAGGAAGCCCAAGTTTATTGCTTTTGAAGGGGTCGGAGAAGCTAGATAGAGCTGAAGAACGCCACCTGATTCTTCACAAAGTTTTAATCTTGCAGAAAAACATGTTGCAGCGGTGCTTATTTTTCCCGAGCCAAGAATGGCGGCCTTGTGCCGGGCCAACAGGAGAGCGATGAAGAGTAGGAGTCTTAGTGCCAGATTTGTCAATACTTGGTCAGAGGCACATGACATGGGCATTCCTGAAATATTCTTGAATTATTGGGTAATATGGTGATGTTTCAACAACGCAATGGGACATTACTATGGGACTCTGATCTTGTGGAAGAAGTCCCACGGGATGAACATATGATACAATTGCCAGCTACTATTTGGAGGTTTCCTGAAATAGGGGTACCCCTAAAACATCCATTTTGGAATATTTTGATATATTTTGGATTGGGATTGTCCATTTTTTTCCCATCCAGCTATTGGGATACCCCCATGACTTAGGGCGAACTGGTCATCCCATAGCCATGTTTCTGGCATTTTTTTCGACCCATGACCTCACCACGGTTGCAGGGTTGTCAGCTTGGTGAAGTATGACAAGGGAAGCAATGTTCATTGGCCTACCAGTAAAAAATGCTCATTTTAGGGATAGGTTTGTCCCCAAAACTACGGTAGTTAGAGATTATTGTCATGAACGATGTTTGTAATGTATTTTATCAACTATTAATACAAATCGATTATATATAAGTTACTTATAAGTTCTTACAAGATCTTATAAGCCATTGGTGACACACGATATTGGTTGACTCGTACACATATTAGTGCTATAATATATATTATATATATAATATTATTATATATATATATTATAGCAAACCAGAGGCTATACATTATTAGTGTCATCGTATGAATTCTAGATATCTGCGAGATGTTTCAAGCTAGTACCCGATCCTGTTCGCCATGAGGCCGGAAACAGCGCTGGAAGCCTTACGAAGATGGACGCTGGAGAGATTCAATGGATATGAACTAGCTATACATATCATGCATACGTATCTACATGCAACTATATGTATCTATATGTATCTAGCCTATATGTATTTGTATGTATCTGTATGTATCTGTATGATCTATACGTATATCTATGTGTATATATGTATGTATGTATATATATAGTATGTATAAACACACGTATATACATATATGTAATGCATTATCCTTATATGACCTTATATATATATATATACACATCCTTTACTTGCTACATATTGTCCTGTGTATAGTGTATATATTCTTTTGCATATTTTTTCATCTCTTGTATATTACATTCCCTTCTTGTTGTAAATCATACCATGTACTGTATACGGAATATTACATAGCCAGCACGCCTATAGCCATGCTTGCTGCTCCGCAGGAGCATGGTACTGCGCTGAAGGGCCTCCAGGCACATGGGTGTGACTTGAGCCACTATCGTCAACAAGGCATGGAATCAATGGGGATTTTCATTTGTTACCAAAAACGACATTGGGATCTAACGCCAACTTAACGGGGATATGATATGGATGTGATTAATGTATATATTTATGTATAGATGCAACAATATGAACTGGGTGTGTCCGAATATTGAAACATGGAAGTGACACCCAACTATCGTAATTTTCATGGAGAAAATTGCGAATTAACCAGTAGATTTGGGAGTGCCATATTTTCAGACAAACCCATATCTATCATTATCTATACATTTCCACCATTTGTCTGTATGACGGATGGATGAACACCTATGATCTTCATTGATTTTCTGAGGGAACGGGGTTGAACTGGGGGATGAACATCCACAACAAACCGCTATTTTGATGTGAACAACACGGTAACCGCCCTGGAAAGGTGACAGCCCACCCCCACCAGCCGCGCCACCGCACGTGGTTCCGCCATGATGGCCCTGAAAGAGTGGACGACCATTGGGCTTTGCAAAGATGCAAGTCTTCAAAGATGGGGGATTCACGCCTTCACGCCCAATATTTTTTGGCCATTTCATGCCATTTCAATGGAAAAATGATGATTGGTTGGAATTAGGGATGACCAGATTTTCAGAGAACCCCATGTCATTCATGCCATGACCAAGTCCATCTTGTGTGCCAAGTCCATGCTCCGACGGTCCGAGTTCAGGCTCCGGCATGCAACTTTGAGGATGATGAGGACACAAAGCAACTCTGGTTCACTTTCCACCGAACAAAAAAAAATCCACGAGATGTCTTTCCACCAATGCCAATTGAAGACAGGTGGAATGTTGTGATATGTTGTGATGAAGTGCCAAGCCCCTGGACCTGCCTGATGTCCGAACACAATCTGTTGCCTTTTTCTGGCAGTGATAACACATCACCTCGTGGTTTAAATCGTGTTGCAGCCTTGATGATTGTTACGTAGTGTTGATTATTATATATCATTATATAATATAATATAATATATATATATATATATACATCATGCCTTCATTTTCGCTTGGTTGTACTGTATCCCCATTTTCTGCTGTTTCACGCTAGTTGCGTCCCCATTTTGCGCCTCAGACGTTGTTGTGGCAACTCGTGGTGAGCTCCTTGGATCCGTGCAGGACCGGATCCATCCATTGGCCTTGGAGTTTGAGCGCATCAGCGATGAGGCGGGCCACAATTTTGATGAACACCCAATTCATCCCCAATGATGGTTGATGATGGTGAATCCCCAATGGGGGCCATGATGGTTAATTCATGATGGTTACAATTAATGGTTATTCATCCCCAATGATGGTTGAATGATGGTTGAATCACCCAATGATCAAAACTGTTGAATGATGGTTGAATCCCCAATGATGCAAAAACCCCCTTTGAGATCTCAAAGAGCTGTCCCAGATCTTTTTTGTGCTGGAAAACTTTCCAACGGATTCCAACGGCACAGGAGGCGACAGATGCCACCCGGATGGATGACATGACATCCATGGAAGCTCTCGCCAGCCCTGGGCTGCACATGGCCACATCATCGGAGGCATCGACCTGCCAAATTGGTGGCTGGAGGCTGGAGGTTATAAATTCCCCAAAAATGGGCATTGACGACATGGCAAATTATGGTAGACACATCTAGAAATGGGTGGCTTTTCCAATGCCGTATTTGAGGTAGAACCAAATACACCGTATTTTGTATTTGCTGTCCAGGTTGCCAATGATTACCACCGGTGACCAGTCTGCCAGGAATGGTGACTCTTCCACCAAGGAAGAAGAACCTGCTACTTGAGTGAAAAACACCACACACCTGGTAGTTTCGGATGTTCAACCCCACAGACATGGTGTTTTGGTAGCTCTTCATCCGTCCCCGCAGAAACGGTTTGCAATGATCAGAGGTGGACATGGCGTACCAGAGAGCCAAGAAGGACCGGAGTTGGAACGAGAAATATCCTACCCTGTGGCAATGGGAACCCTCCAACTCCCCAATGATCAAAAGACCCTCCAGGAGTGATCGACAACGGTTGATTGTAAATTTGGTGTGATTGCCAGCACCCTGCACGCTCCAAAGAATCGTGAGTTGGCGAGTTCCTGTGGGTATCGACAATACGGGACCCTGAATGCTTGCGCAAGTACAGGACTTTAAGCAGGTTCAGATGCACAGCAGCTACTTGTAGGCCCATTGTAGGCTTAGGTACGGGCATTGAGGTCATGGAGGCCGCAAAGGATGCTCTTGAACTTGACTTTATATGATTTGATGACTGTATCATCAGTTCACATCAGTTCGAGGCTCCCGGAAACATTAAGACCGTCCCTCAAGAAGTTATCTTATGTCCCGAAAAAAGACGCTGCAGCACCTTGCAGCCCAATTGCGAGCATGCCCATAGACGTGGATTGAGTGATGGGCCACTCTCATCCGCAACAGTTTCGAAGCTGCCAGGAGTTTGAAGCGACGCCACATGTCCTGGAGGTAGCCTCATGAGTGCGTCTGAAAGTTAAGATACCACCGCAGATGGCATGGGAATGTCAGGGAATGGGAAACATGATGATGAATCATTGGTATACTATACCATGGTATACCTACCTTATTATACCGGTATACCACACTGTCTCATTCTGTATCATTCCTTATGCCTTTTCGGACAAACGCATGCGGAAGAACTTGTCATTGAGAGCTTATCCAAAGATGTGGGACCCCCAGAGGCCGTGGATTTGGATGGCTGGACACTGGAGACGTCCCAGTTGCAGCTGGTGGAAGAGACGGAGGAAGACATCAAAGAAGCTTGGGTTGAGCGGCTGTGAGCAATTGAGTATGTTTGTTTTCTATAAAAAGCAAACATGGGATTGATTTAACCAGCAAGAATTGGATAGAATGGGGGTTCCACATGGTTTCACAGTTCACAATTTAACCAGCATGTTTTGTTTAATATTGGGGGGGGTTGACCGCCAGAGTTGGGGCTCAGGCAAGAAACATATGGATCATATAACCAACCAACGCAACACGAAGGGGAAAAATGGTCAAAGGGGATTTGGGAGAGTATATGCATATGTTCATTGTTCGGTTGTGATGTTTCTTATTGTGTTGGTATTCAGCAATTGTTCCTTTGTGTTGATGTTTCTTGTGTGAGGGTTTCTGGAAAAGATTTAGTTTCTATAGAACTATATAACTCTCTCCCGATGTCATGATTGAATGGGGAGACCAGGAGAAGTGTCGTGGCTTTGGCACAAGGCTTAGTGATTCTGCCTGCTTTAGCAACTTAGTATCTGGATATCTTCTAGCCGCTACATACGAAATCACTACACACTAAAAATATCATTGGTTGTTCGTATTAGCGAAGACCAATAGACTTGAATCCGATTTGGAGTTTGTGATATAAATTCTTCAGAACAATGAACTGTGTAGTTGTTTTTTTTGTTCACCGGCCACCTGTTGCTGCCAAGCACAACATGCAGTCGAAGGTTTCAAGGCGGCAACAACTCCGCTGGCTTGGAGCTTGTGTTGCGCTCGTAAGCTGGAATGCTTTCTTCACTGCTGGATTCCAAAATGATTTCAACATAGACTTTGCTCTGCGTGCTCGCCTTGAGTATTTTTGTCGGAGGGTCCAGTGGGTTGATGGGAGGGTCCAGTGGGTTCTGAAAGAATTTCGTGGCCCATTTCTGGAACACGTGACGCTTGGAAACGGAGTAATTCCACAGCACAGATTTATGCAGAATGCGTCCTTGACGAACGTGACAATTTCAAACACTTGCACAGAGATTGGCAAGTGAGCTTTCTGTTGTTGCACTCATCTACACACTTTGACTATGCCAGACTCTGTGGATATCATTAAGAACGACGCCTTTGCAGATTGCCATTCCTCGAACCCCAAGGGATACATAGATGAAGGATACCATGATAGTACATTGATGAAGGCGCATTTGAGGATGGATACGGATATATTGATGAAGTCGCATTTGCGAGATGCACTTCCTTAGAGAGTGTGGAAATTCCAAGCTCGGTGAATGACATCTGGAACGGCGCTTTTTCGTCTTGCACTTCCTTGAAGAGAGACAATGCCGAACACCATGAAATTGATTTCCAAACACGCTTTTGAGGGTTGCACCTCCTTGAAAGTCTTGACAATTCCGAAGTCTGTCACTGAGATTGAGGAGGGAGCTTTTGAAGGTTGCAGTTCCTTGACCTTGAGAATTCCACGCTCTTCGAAGCATGCAAGGAACCCAACCTATTATGGTTGCAGATTCGTTTGCACATATGCTTATGCTATCATATGTTTAGTAACCGCTCTGTTCAAAGGTTCCAAGCTCTGTGACCTGGACTAGAAGTGGGTGAAGTGAAGTGGAAGGACTGTACTTTGCACATTTGCGTGAGACAACTTTTGAGAGTCGATTTTTTTAAAAAAACTTTTAACAGCTTTCAACACACAACAACATTCGACAACATTCAACAACATTCGACAACAATCAACAACAACCAGCGACAACTCTCTCACATGCCAAATATCACCTGGGCGCCCCATGTATTTAGCTGGTGTAGCATGAGTTCTTGTGTGCCATTGGGAACCATTGGGAACGGGTCGAAATTCTCCAGTGCCTTGACCAGCCATTTCTCTAAGGAGTTGAAGATCTTGCTCAGTTGCTGTCAACATGAGAAGAATCGACAACGCTTGCGTCAAGCCATCAGCGAGTTTCAGGTTGCCTGGGGGCTGCGGGCTCGGCTGCGTGGCTAATGACATGCATCCAATTGCGGGAACCCATCGTAGCTGTACACCACTGGGTGCCAGCTCAGCTTGTCTGAAACCTGAGGAGCATTCATTGACCCAGACACACAAAAAAACCAACTGCATTACAATCCCCAAAATTGAGGTATAGATTTACTTACAATATCTTACAATGAGATTGAGATTAACACATATATATAATTATATATGTATGTAACCTGTATGTATATATATATATATATATTATATTATATATACGTATATATATATATATATATCTACATGGGTACAAAGATGGTTTGAATTTATTGGATTTCGACCGAGAGTTTTTGTTGGATTTGTTGAGGTGCAGCTGCGTAGTCGCCGGACCTGGGGTTGGTTCCCCTTGGAGCGCTTCCAATGGCCAGGCTCCAAGGATTCTACCACCAACTGGGAATATGACTGGGAAATGCTGGGAATATCACCAACTAGCAACTAATAGTTGATTAATGTTGATAATAGTTGATTGTTGTCTGTTTCATTGCCTCAATTGCGAAATGCCTAAAGAATTTCTTGCGCAACGAATTCTGATTGCTGGTTTCAATGCTTTCTTGATGCCTAATTAAATGAGTGGAGCCTCAACTGAGAGTTTTCGAGATGGGTCGAAACCGCTGACAGGATGTCTGATTGTAGTCAGAAAAGCATCCTTGTTTTGGGGAAGGTCAATTTTTGTGTATCCAAATGGGATAGATCGGATAGAACCATGCTATGATGAAATTCTAAAGTTTTGCCTAGGACACCAATGTTCGGGCATTCCCAGTCTGGAGTCTGGAGGGGAAAAGATTAAAACAAATGAGCCAGATGCATGTATGCCAGGTGTAGTCTAGGTCTTCATTTGTATACCAGGTATAAAAAGGGCCACCTAGATAGGTAAGTTATGGCAAGTTGGTTTATACTTTATATATTGGTTTAATTGATGGTATCGCAGCGTACCTCATGCATCGCAAGATCTTCTATGAATAGGGTGACATTCTGGTGGTTTGCGTAGCCAGGTATAGTTGGATCACGGCATTTCACGAAATGGGGATGGGTCAAAAATGGCCAACACATGTCAGCAAATTACATTTATTATCATTTATTACATTTTATTACCATATTACCATATTTGGGGCAATAAACATCACTAAAGATCCATGAAGCAGCTGTTTAGGGTACCATCGCAGGTTCCAGGTTTGACTCGAGGTCGGGCTTCGAATATGAAAAGCCGCTGATCACGCTGGACTTCCACGTGCCAGGCCGGCCAAACACGATCTACCTCTGCTTGATGATTGTAGGGGGTTGTACTTCTACTATCCAAGATATTGGTGATTCATGGCCAATGGTCCATGGTGGAAAACTCATGAAAACCAAGCAACTATGGAATGACAGAGGATTTTGTACTGTTTAAATAAGAACTATAGCATCTCAAAGTCTCAAAGTCTCATGCCAGTCTGTTCTGGTCCTGTTTTTCCGATTGTTTTGCTTTTGCCTTTCATCCCGAGTTGGGACGATTTGGGCCCCCCGGTCAAATTCTTGGTGGGTGGCTTAAGCCTCTGAACCCCAAAATCCAGTCATCAGTTTGAAGGTGATGTGGTGATGCTTGTCTCGCTGGGGTTCGCAGGTGTGGGTTCCTTACCACCAGAAGACGTGCACTGCGACTTCGGGGTGGATTGGTTTGACCTGAAGGCGGCAGGGCTGTGATCTGCTGGATAGTTCTAGAGGTTTATGGGTGATTTCAAGAGACGGAGGTCACCCTCCAGATGGAGAAACCGTATTTCCGGAATGATGATTCACCTATACATAATATATATTATATAAGATTATATAAGACACAAGTATTGTGTGTATATATAGACATTGCTTCAATGTGCTCATCGCTACTCCACCGTGGTAGCCAGTCATGAGAATCCCTTGGTTTCCGCAGGTCTGGAATGTGGAGTGGCCCCAGGACGAAACACGGGGCTGCGGTGAAGATGGAGATCGAGTGGTTGTATCAGCATGAGATTGTTACTATTGTTATATATATAATATTATTATGATTATTATGATGATGATTTTTGTAATATATGTTTTCATAGTTGTTTGTTATCATTTTCTATTATTATTGTCATTTTTTGGGTTGTCGTCAGAACTTCTTTATCGTCACTTTTTTTTCCATTTGACCAAAGACGTCACTTGAGGATGCATTCCATGACTTGTCAAATGGCAGTGTGTCAAAACCTTGTACCCCTGGTGAACATCAAAATAGCTGGTAAATGGATGTTCATCCCCCTAAAAATGGTATTAATAGGTATTGACCCATAGCCAAATCAGTGACATCGCTGGGATTGGAGGATCCAGGTGTGAAGTATCATCACCGCGTGAAGAAGACTCGTCTCATGCGAGACATCGTCCCTTGCGACTGCTCAGTGGAAGCACAAGGACCCCGGGCTGTGAAAGATCAACACTTGGGGGGTAGGAAAAAAACACTCATGAAACATTTGGATCCATTTGGGGAGTATCAAAGACACTCATATCCCCCAAAAAGGGGGTTTGCCGTGGGATTCTGGCACAGTGCAGTCGAATGGTCCCAAAAAGGCACTTGCCAGGTGATCATCTCTACGTAAAGCTGCAGAAAATCAAGGATCCTCGGCATGGCAACTCGGTCAACATGTGCGACACCCGGACTGTCGCAAAGAAATTCATGTAGTGTGTTGAAAGCCACCGGATTTGGATTTTGATCGGTGGAAATCTCGGCCTTCCAACTCCGTTGATTTCTGGGATCCGCCATTGCAGTCCTTACTTCGCCATGCTTTGTCGCTCCGTTGTTCCCATTCTGCCTCAGGTTATTGTGCTTGGTCGGATCTTTCTGCCGGTAGGGGCAGGAGAGATTGTGGACTAGATTGCTCCACTTTGTGAGACGGTTTTTGATGGTTGTTGGCATGTGCAGAAAGCAATTCTGGATTGGTTGGGATGAAGACTTTGAAATCTTGCAAACATATTTATATAGAGGAGATTCCTAGGATTCTCCGAAACGCAGCCAGAGTGCATGCAGAAAATATGATAATATCAGAGATTTGGTGAAGCTTGTGAGGAAACCCTTCAAGTACCAAGAAGATGCACAGGATGGCGGCTTGATGGATTTCTTGGAAGGTGCGGCTGATAGCACCTAGCTAACCTAGCTGCCAAACCTACCAGAGATGCTGTGGCTGAGAAGGCAACCCTGGCCCATGTGGCGAATTCTTCAGCTGATGTGACCATAGATCTCCATAGATATTGAGATGATTTAGATTGATTTCGTATTAATATCCATACTCAATGGGGAGCCACTGACCCCAATTTCCCCTCAAGATCAATGGCAAGGTGAATATGAGAAGTACGAGGCTCGGGGTTGGGGGGTCCAGGGCCAAGTCGTCAGTTTTGATCAATTTTGACCCATGCCCAGTTCACTGATTCCATGACATTCATGGATACAAGTGAGCCGAGTTAGTCATTGATTCTGTACATCATGTATAATAATGTAGTTTTTTTTCCTGGGAATCCACTACCAAAATTTTTGAAATCACGGATTGGCATATGCTACATCCATGCGTCCCTTCGAACCCAAGAAAGAATTTTGGTTCAAATTATTTTCCTTTGGTGTACAAATGTCTGGCAACAGGAAAAGAACTTTGTCACGTTGTTCATGGGGTGTGAGTTCACTCGAACATATGCCAAGTCTTCATCAAATATTATTCAAACATCACTTGACCACCCTCTGCAAAATCAACATAACTATGAATAAGTACATTTTTTTTACAGAGAATTCATTGAACTAAGTGGACCATCTATACATATCTCTACCATATCTATGTTAAATGGGCAAATCCCACAAAATCCCATTAAATCATATAAAATGGTAAGTATAAATCCCATAAGATCCTATGAAATACAGTAAGTTTCTACTGGACATCCATGTGCTCCCGGCCCTTTTACCAGCTCGCTGCAGGGCTACGATGGCTTCCGCCGGGATGTGGGTCAAGCTATGGAACAGGTGCATCGACACCAGCAGCTTGGCTTAGCTGAGAAAAGCTGGGATTGGATTATTATTATTATTATTAGTACTATTATTACTATTACTACTATGATTATCATAACTACGTGCCATCGCATGTTAATGACTATATGATTATTATGACAGCACATGATTATACATTTCCACTTCTTTGTAGTGAAGTCAACTGAACATGTCGTTGACTATCACCTACTAGTGGGATACGGTGGGATATCTTATGTTGAACCTTCGGGTATCAGGTTAGAATGATATCGTGCTTTGAGCGTCCCATGAGCGCCGGGAGTAATGCCACTTCCCGGCGCTTGGAAGTACGATTCATTGGGCGCGTTTGATGCAGATATGAAGGGGAATCCTCGAATTGTTTGGAGATCAGATTAATTATGACTTATCCTTCATGATCAGATGCATTGAAATGATGTAGGGAACAAATGAGGAAAACTATCTTCTGCTAGCTGAAGTCCCTCTTGCTTTGGCAAGGTATTGGCAGGGGCTGGAATCGCCAATCATAGCCCCCCCTCCGCACCTCGTTTTTATTTTTGATTCAAGCACCTGCCACCTGCTGCTGTAGAGATTTGTTACAACAGAAATTGTTGGAACATGGAATGAACACGGTGGAAGTCATACGAAGTCATCATTTCCAGAATCTCTAGCCTTCCCCACGACGGCGTCCATGGTCCGAGAGGCCAGTTCGTGGTTTTGACTGAGGGCATCGGTGACTGGTAGGCACAAAACCGGGGAAGTGTGCGTCGCTGTGGATGTCGAAAGTGATTTGTCCATGAAAGATGCAGAAGGCAAAGAACTAGCAAGCTTATGCAAGATTCCCATTGCATGTTCCAAATGATTGCTGTATACAATGATATTGAGATTGAGATCAGTTTAGTCAACTTGCTATCAAATTTTCCCTTGCTGTCATGATTTCTGCTTGGTACGAAGACCAGGTCCCTCGGGCAGCTTTGCGCGCAGCATCAATTGTATACTGCACCGGTTTGACTTGGACTCCTCTGCACTGAAGTTCTTGGATTCTCATAGATTGTCCTTCTTGTAGGACACTGATGGCCAACCAGACAACACCTTATATAACCAAAGCTTGCTGCAGACTCCAGCCGTACGGGCCGTACAGCATACCTAGCGTGTGCTGTCCTCTGCGATCTTGACCGGGATTTCCTGGAAAATTAATCAAGTGCCATCAACGCAAGATGTTGTGATATGATGTGATGCAATGACATGACTGGTTGGTGGTTTGGAACATTTTTTATTCTTCCATATATTGGGAAGAATCATCCCAACTGACTCATATTTTTCAGAGGGGTAGGTATACCACTAACCAGATGAGGTTCCAACATGTTCCAACAATCTTCCACTGTCCAGGATCCTGTCCGGCATGATCGCTGCGAACACACGTTGGGGGACCCCGGCTTGACGTAGACCGCTGATGAAATGAATGCTGCACCCCATGCCCATGCTGCCCATGCTGGTGTAGGAGTAGGCCTGGAACAGATATGTTGCGCGAACATGCGCGAGGTGTCTTAGCTTCAGCTTTCACCCACAAACCCACAATGGGATAATAGGAAAGCCCGCTGAGGCACCGGGCTTTCAGCTTGGACGCAAAACTCCGAAGAAGCGTCAGGTCACAGCGGGCTCACCGATGTTCTGGCGGAACATGTTGATTGCTGGTTGTCAATGTTTTTGTTTTCAAACAGATTTGGAAATCCCCTCCTTTCATCATAGGCTATGTAGGCTATATAGCCTATATATGTGGAACAAATGATGAAAGTGATAAAGGTATTTGATGGTGTCTGAGTCCTCGGGGAGCCTTAACTTTCAAATCGTTGTTTTACTACTCCAAAGACGGTCAATGCACGCTGACTCTATGAGATAAAGCACCCCTGCAATTTCAGTGGTTGCTTTTCGATCTTGAAGTCTGGAAGTGTGTGGAAAGCTCGGAGATCAGACTATGAATGCCTTGTCCTTCACCAGATGCACTTAAATGATGTATATATATATATATATATGTATAGGGAATATAATATACAAACACTTGCATTCAACAATCTACCACTGTAAACATCTGTTACATTCTGCAGCAAAGATTGTTGGAACGTGGAATGAACACGGTGGAAGTCATACGAAGTCATCATTTCCAGAATCTCTAGCCTTCCCCACGACAGCGTCCATGGTCCGAGAGGCCAGTTCGTGGTTTTGACTGAGGGCATGGGCGACTGGACAGAACCACTAGGTGAAGTTAGAGGTGTGGGTGAAAAACCCAATGATTTTCCCCCATGAATGGTGTGATGAACATCCATCCATTATCACTGAAAACCAGGGGACGAGGGCTGATCCGCCATGCGAATCTGACAGACGGAAGGGATCCCAAGGGGCTACGTCAACCGCCGAGGCAAGCTTTGGCCACGTCATAGAGGTGGCAGTGCGGCGCAGGAATGGGAGCTCTGAAGCTTGGGCAGTTCCAATTCGGTCCTGAAATGTGATGCCCAGATTGAGAAAGCGTCAAGTTGACCTTAAAGGTGTCACAAGGTCAAGATCCAGCCGCGGTGGAGGAAAACTGAGCTCACCAGAGTGCAACAAGAGCTGTCTGGTTTCAAACGTTTTGTGCTTTCAAGCTTGTTGCCCAGCTGACCACTGTGGGAAACCCAAGAATCAACAGAATAAACACCTTACCCATTTACCCAGTGCTTCATTTCAGGGGTATTAAAGCATACAAAAAACTCTAAAATCATACTCTCAAACTAGATCTAGGTACCTGTACAGGTTCAAACACCCAGAGATGCCATCATGTGTCGGCTCAAAGGGCCTGACAAGTAGGTCCTTGATACATCTGGTTTTGCGGCGGGCAAATGTGATGGTTTTGCAGCTGCAATTTGCACTGCCACTACGAGAAACATGCAGACCAGGTTGCTGTTCAATCTTTCCATCTATATCTATGCAAGTGCTTCTCAGTGGTGAAGATCATTGAAGATCCTACTGCGGAAGTCGCATTGTGAGCTCATCACGGTGAGGTATAATTCATCTATGAAAACAAGACATGGATAGACATGGCACATTATGGCACCACGGCCACAATCACAGGACACTGCGAAACCGCAGCCATGTCCTTCGCCCGTGCAACACGGCGACCTCCCTTGCGGCCAGAATCGCCACAGGCGGCTGGAAACCCCTATGGTACCCCAAAATCTTGAGGTTCATAATTTTCTCATATTTTCTCATTCAAATGGTCATTTTTAGGGCTCTAATTCCCTGTAATCTTTTATTGTCTCCCTCTATTTGAAATGGGGTGGATATATCCTGGTGGATGTTCTGGATGATGAATGAGAAGTGCAGCTGATTCAATATGATTGGAAGATTCATGGAATTGAAGGGGAAATTCACAGGACACCCCTATAAAAAACAGGTAAAACCCATGGTTTCCTGTATAGATCCCCTTAAATCAATCCATTCAGAGATGGAAACCGTTTGGGGGTGTCAAACGTATCTCAGGCGCGAGCGTGTCGCGAGAGGCCGCCCTCGAGTCTTTCGCCCAGGAGGTTCCTGCAGCACCGGAGGGGAATCATCCTCATAGCTGGCTGAACCGAGAACCGCTATTTTCAGCTTAGTGAATTATGATGAAATTCAGCCACATATATCCTTTTATAATAGGGCTGATGGAGATCGGAATCTGACTGCAGAAGAGTATATAAGATTAATATTATATAATATTATTATATAAGTATAGAGCTGTTGGACGATTTCGATTCTTGTGACTTTCTTGGCATCCCGTTTTTGAGTTGTACACATTTCCTGTGACTCTCTTGGAACTTGGAGCAACTAGTTTCTGCTTGGAGCAATTTTCGCCCTGCACTGCATCCTGCGATGCCACAAAGTAGTTTCACACTCATATCATATATCTATAATTTTTACACTTGTCTATTTTTTATCTATAATTTTTACACTTGTCGATATCTATAATTTTTACACTTGTCTATTTTTTATCTATAATGTTTACACTTGTCTGTTTTATATCAATGATTTGATATTATACTCGTACTTGATTTGTCTTGATTTATTGATTTATCAGATCATTTTTTCATGACTGAAATCAAGGCCCTGATGTTGAGTATCTGACTATATTTTAATCATATCTATGCTCGATTATAGCATAATCATATCTATGCTCGCTTATAATGATATTATAGCATAGATATGATTCAAATATGATATGATTCGATATGTATCTATATTGTATCTATATAGTACCCATATAATATACATATAGTATACAAATATAATATGTTGAATCTCTCGATATGTTTCGAGTCCAGCCTTTCTTTGGAAGGCTCCGGCCTCGCGCCCGTCTCTCGATGTCGTCCTCGGAGCCGTCGACGTCGCACCCGGCCTTCTCGTTGAGGGTTTCTTGGGCCATTGTTTTCCGGTGCCACCAAGCCGGGTCCGTGAAAAACGGGGGAAGCTTTAGGACATGAACATCCTTCGATATGGAAAAGCTGCGGTTTTCGAAGGTGGACGTAGCACAACTAAATACATGCTAATTAATAGGAAAAACCATGAAAAACCATGAGATAACTATTCTACCAAGGAAACTGGGGTTTAAGCTGCTTTAACTATTGATCCCTAGGATCTTTTTCACCACCCGACAAAAAACCTGGTGAACTATACCAGAATTGTTCATGTTGGTTTCTTATGCAGTTGGGCGTTTTATTCCGTGGATGGGAGTGCATTGGGCGGAGGGTGAACAGCAAAGATCGGGATTAAATTAACAAACACTACGAAAATTAAAGGGCCGGATAACCCCACAAGGCAACTTCTTCCAATAATGAGCACCAAATGTTGTAGTGGGGACGGGGAAAGAGGGAAAGACAAAGGATGTGGTGGAGGACTGACAAGTAAAACAAAGTTGTGTGTGACAAAGTTGTATGTGAAAGATGGTGTGTGACGAAGAAAGATGGTGTGTGTGTGTGACAAAGTTGTGTGTGAAATATGGTGTGTGTGAAAGTTGTGTGTGAAAGAGAGCGTGCGACAAAGTTGTGTGCGAAAGATGGTGTGTGACAAAGTGGTGTGTGAAAGATGGTGTGTGAAAGATGGTGGTTGACAAAGATGTGTGTGAGAGATGGTGTGGTGAAAGATGGTGTGAGACAAAGTGGTGTGTGACAAAGTGGTGTGTGAAAGATGGTGTGTCAAAGATGGTGTTTGACAAAGTTGGGTGTAAAAGATGGTGTGTGAAAGATGGTGCGTGAAAGATGGTGTGTTACAAAGATGATGCGTGAAAGAGGGTGTGTCAAAGATGGTGTGTGAAAGATGGTGTGTGACAAAGTGGTGTGTCAAAGATGGTGTGTGACAAAGTTGTGTGTGAAAGATGGTGTGTCAAAGATGGTGGGTGGCAAAGTGGTGTGTGAAAGATGGTGCGTGAAAGATGGTGTGTGACAAAGTTGGGTGTGAAAAGATGGTGTGTGAAAGAGGGTGTGTGAAAGATGGTGCCACGCCTGCCACGCAAAACGAAGGTAGATGTCTCCAAGTGCCACACCTGCCACGTGAAACGAAGGTGGATGTCACCAAGTGCCACGCCTGCCACCTAAAGTGCCGCGGCGTCACCGGCGACCAAAACGGGCCCAAGCGCGCCACCAGAGCCAGCCCAGTGCCATAAGTGCTACGCCTGCCACGCAAAACGAAGGTGGTTGTCGCCAAGTGCCACGCCTTCCACGTGAAACGAACGTGGATGTCGCGAAGTGCCAAGCCTGCCACGCAAAGTGCCGTGGCGCCACCGGCGACCAAAACGGGCCCAAGCGCGCCACCAGAGCCAGCCCAGAGCCATAAGTGCCACGCCTGCCACGCAAAACGAAGGTGGTTGTCGCCAAGTGCCACGCCTGCCACGTGAAACGAGTGTCGCCAAGTGCCACGCCTGCCACGCAAAGTGCCGCGGCGTCACCGGCGACCAAAACGGGCCCAAGCGCGCCACCAGAGCCAGCCCAGAGCCATAAGTGCCACGCGCCTGCCACGTGAAACGAAGGTGGATGTCGCCAAGATGGTGTGTGAGAGATGGTGTGTGAAAGATGGTGTGTGTAAAAGATGGTGTGTGAAAGATGGTTGTTGACAAAGATGTGTGTGAAAGATGGTGTGTGAAAGATGGTGTGTGAAAGATGGTGGTTGACAAAGATGGTTGGCAAAGATGATGTGTGAAAGATGGTGTGTGCAAAAAGATGGTGTGTGAAAGATGGTGGTTGACAAAGATGCGTGTGCGAGATGGTGTGTGAGAGATGGTGTGTGAACGATGGTGTGTGAAAGATGGTGGTTGACAAAGATGTGTGTGTGAGAGATGGTGTGTGAAAGATGGTGGTTGACAAAGATGTGTGTGTGTGACAAAGTTGTGTGTGAAAGATGGTGTGTGATAAGCAACATATGAAAGATTGTGTGTGACAAGCAACATATGAAAGATGGTTGGAAGGAGGCGGGGCGGGAGGCGGAGGCGGAGGCTCGGGATAGAGAATCAGAAACAAGAACCCCAGACAAAGTTGCGGGGAACAAGGGTGTGAACCTTGAAGCAACAGAAGGTCATCCTCCGGTAATCAAGCGTGGCAATGAAAGGGACCTGTTTATACATGAATATAGTGAACTATTCAAAATTGATCGTTTTCGTTTATTGACAGCTTAGATTACCAGAGAATACATGTTCAAACAGGAAAACCATCATGGAGGCTCAAATGGGTGCTTAAAGAATCTGACAGAAAAAAATAAACGCTGAGGGGTCAACTCACAAAAGTGAACCCATTGCTGCCAAAAGCGCAACCCACTTCTTATCTGTATCCATATTTCAAGCATGGTCGCTAGATGTTCATTCTCAATCATTCTCGGATTTAGTTTAAGATCAATTTCGTAGCAAACGATATTGGGTACAAACCATGGTTTCCGGTACATTTCCCCTTCATCCAATCCATTAATTGGTATCATCTTGATCTCCCCATCGATGAAATTTCCATTGCTTTCCGACAAGAAACGTCCTGGTTGCTGCAGACCTGCGCCTCATCACGGGCCTTGAACTCTTTGTCGCCCTGCCCGAGTTTTCAAAGCATTTCCAGGGCCTCAGTTCAGCTGCTCGGCAATGACGGATACTCACATTGTTTTGAGTACACAATTCCTGATATTTGGACATGTAACTGTTGAAACAACACGTTAAAAGTTCTAGGCAAGCATGATAACTCCGCTTTAAATCTCAACTTTGGTTGGTTGAAATTCATCTTGTTCCAGTTCAGGTCGGCAACCTCCGCCCGCAGCTCTCTGGCAAAGCTCCTGGAAAAATGCCAAGCTGCACAAAGGCCGTCCCCAAGAGCGGGAGCAGCGCAAAGGGGAAGGAGGTTTCGTCGCCATTTATGGGATGTTACGGGATTTTTATACAATTTTCATACAGTTCTAATCCGTTTTATAGGATTTTGTGGGATTCACCATCTGTTTGTTTTACATAGCTACGGACAATAGGCACTTTGTTGATAATTTATGATGATTTATCAATTATAGACAGTAATAGTGATTTTTGAGAGCTACTATTTAAATTATCAGAGGTTAAATGATCAAACATGAGGATACTGTCCAGGATACTACTATCCCAATAAAATTGAGATAAAATTAGGATGTGGGCCAAAAGTAATGGAATGTCACCAAAAACAGAGGTTTCACTTACCAGAAATTGGGATTCTCGCTAAACATTCAGACAAATTAAAACCGAGAATGAAGATAGGAGTCTACCAAGCAAACATGGATTTTACCAGTGCAAATATAGGGGTTAAGCAACAAAATGGGTGTAGCCTCAGCTGCCGCACCTTTAAATTGGACCCATCATCCTAATCAAACCCCGGTATTGAAGGCTTGTGTGTACATTCCCGAAACTGGGGTGAAGAAAAATGTTGGATGTTGCAGAAGTGACATGCTCCACCAACAGGACATACTGGCTACAACTGGATGGTGGGGGTAATTCCTGCAGGAATTTTGGAGGGGCCAAGAAAGACAAATTGTATGAATAGCAAGGCGACAACTCCTCACTGGACCTCATGAACATGTATATGCACATGTCTAACGTTTATACCCAATAGCTAAATCTACCTACCAGTATTTTCATCTCCGTATCAATAATTGTTCATATATCTATATATTATGTATATTCTATTTTCAAACTTCTATTTTCCTTGGATGTAGTGATATGGGTGAAAATCATCTTCACCAAAGAATTGATTACATGCCACAAACAAATGACCAAATTTGTCGCTAGGCAGCTGGACACAGAGCTTTGTGCGCTGAAAGGCATCAGTTGTGAGGCGGGACAAATTGGCAACTGATGGTGGGGGTTAACCGGTTAACCATCGAAAATGGGGGTGAACCAGAGATGGCAATCATTGATCAAGCTGATCAGGCATTCAACCAGCAGTTCACCATCAAAAATGGCACTTCAACCATCAGGAATGAGTTTTTTGGATTTTTTTGGGCGGATTGGGATGACCAACAGTGCAGGTAGATGCTCGCTTAGCACAGCAATTAAGGCGGAGGCCGCGGAACCGTGACGAAATGTGACGTGGCTTTGGAGTGGTATGTACGACAAAGCTTCAACAAGAGGTGCTATTCGCTGTACCCAGTCATGCTGCCGCAATAGCCATCATGGTCCTGGAGCCTGTTCAAGAAAAGTACGAGGTCTGAATTGCAAACAGCAGCTACTGTAGTTAGCCAGCAGCGTCTCAGTTGAGTTACATCTTTGCTCAATGTTTTAGACAAATGCTCTAAGAACTGACATGAGCCAAGAGAGACAGCGTCAACAACCGATTAGAATGCTGGCATTCTAAGGTTATCAGAATCCAAGTGGCTTCGTCCAAAAATAAGGGTCCGCAACATCCACCATTTTTATACCATGTTTATTGTTTTTTTAGATCACTTGTTTCCATCTATATAGATTTCAAGTTGGGGGATGATGGGCAAGGCCGGGTGTCGAACGTGCGCTTCGCCAGGTTTAACCTGCTGGGCACCTCTCCGCCATGTGAGGAGGTGAGCCATTTTGGGGCAGGTTGGGGATTTACTGTGAACTTGAGTATTCTCCATAAAGAAACAAAGTTGCAAAAGAGATTTGTCAGTTTAAAGCCATTCCCATAGCTGATTTTCCGGTGCCAGGATAGATCTTACTGGAAGGCCCTCTAAGCTTCCCAAGTGGCACAACCTCCAAGCTTTACGCGCAAGCAGCAGAGTGAAAAAGCACGAGCAAAAAAAGAACAAACCTCAGGAACATGATCTCCATTTCATCTCCATTTGATGGAACTCATTCAAGTCTTGTTTCTGATCATGCGGAAAGCTTCGGCCAGGATCGCCGTTCTGAGATGGAGGGAGCGTTGCGAAAGCTCCAGGAAGAATCCTCAAGATGCAGGACTTGACTTGTCCGGCTGTTGCTGGTGACATGATTCCACCATGTTTCACCTTTGGGCAGTGAATTTCTACCAGTTTTCAAGCTCACTGAGATTCACTGAGTGTCCAGGATGGTCAAGGATCACATGGAGTCCTTGATCAAGACTGCTGCTCAGGCGGCAAAGTTGGTGATTTTGTCGCCAAACCATGCCAAACCCGTCACGAGCTTCCAGGTTTCACAGGAAGTTCGAAAATCCGACATGGTTTGGGGTATACCTCAGCAATGTTAGCGATTCTCCTAAACGAAGATCACCGATTTTCGCCACCGGGCCCATCACCAGAACGATTCAGCGCCCATTGGATTTGCAGGTTCTGACTGGTCAGGAACTGTTTGACCAACGCCCAGCCTCCGTCCCGGCCTTTGCACCTTGGACATTAGGCGGCTCTTGGGGATGAGATCCTGGGATCCTTGGATTCGTGTCTTTGGAAGCTCAAAAGGAAAACACCAGTTGAACACAGTTGAAGACTTCAAAACACTAGCAAAATAATGCAAAATACATCGAATCTGGACACTTGTAACACTAGAAACAATGGTTAATGAAATCATCTCCAACTACTCTCGTGGGTCTTGCATCTTCTGTTTGTGACTGGCACCCAGCACTTAGTTTTCAGCCCATCGCTGACACCTGTTTTCCTCGAGGCTTTGATTGGGAATGCATCTCAAGACAGCGTGAGTCTGATGTCGAATGCTGGAAAACCGTTAGATACCATTAGCCAGAAATTGAATAGCACAAGGTGATAACGTGCTGCGGCGTAACTCCATCCGTTTCAATCAGAGTCCAGACTTGGAACAAGCGGGTCTGAACTCATGGTTAAAGGGAAGAACAAGGGCGACCTATGCTTTATCCATATCAAACATATGCGGAATGTGTCCGATTTTTTCTGAACGTTGTTTTTGAGATTGAGTATCAGACCCCCGTCACAAAATTGGAGTTGTTTCACATCCGACCAACCAACGACACCAGAGACAAACATGACCATGATGCCTTGATAGAGGCTTTAAATTTTGGCAAGACACTCAACCAACATCCTATTGTTTGGTTATTTTGAACTACCTAATGCAGTTTGGGTATGTGCGGGGGGTGACTATCAGTGGCTGCCGCACGGATTGCGTTGCCAAATATCTCAGGCGATCCAACTGCAAAAACAACTCAATGCAAAGTTGCAGGTGCGATGTGATTGGCTTTGGGCGAGGCACTACCCTCCGATAAGCAAACATGGCAATGGAAAATCTCCTATAATCAGTTGCATTTATATAAATGGGAAAATAATCTATCAATCAATGCGGGGCTTTTCCACTGCCATGCTTGATTACCAGAGGGTCCAATTAGATTCGTTTTGGTTTGGTTGGTTCTTGGGGATGTTTGACCATCCATAGCAATAAAATCCTTGGAAGTTCAATACTCACACCCAACCAACAAGATCCAACAAATATCATTTGTATCTATATTTAATCATAATTACTGTAGTTATAATACATATCATATCACACACACATGCATATATACAAGTATATACACTCGATATTTGTTTTGTTTTGCTTTGCAGCGCGTTGCCTCCTTCTTGACCCGAGAGAGACTGATAGGAATCATAGGGCCATCACCACGTGGAAACTGCTTCAAAAGCCAAGCCTTTGAAAGATATAGATGAAACTGCAATCACTCATTGCCAGAGGTGCACCTGGAATGATGTTTATTCTGAATATTTGGCCATTCCATCCACCCAAGGGACCTCTGACGTGGGAGACCCGATAATAAACCTACCAATTAGGGATGATAGTTATCACATGTTATCACCCATTTATAGTGATTTTGGGGAGGCTTGATTAATGACATTAGTGGCTTTACCACACTATCCTTTATCACATTTGATCACCATACAAAAAAAGCCACGGCGGGCTTCGTCACCAGGAGAGTCGAGTCAGATGTCGCGAGAGCGCCAAACTGGGTCTGGAGAGCTTGCGGAAGACCGAGCTTCGTGACCCAGCTGAAATGGGGGTAGAAAAGCCTCTGGTTCTGACTAACAGTTTGCCATGGTATAGATGGCCCATAGAAATAGATGGTTTACCTATTTTGGACATGGTGATTTTCCATGGCTAACTGTTAAATAACCAGATGGTATCCAATATTTGGGGATTTATCCAATGAAAACAAGGTCACCAGGCTTTGAAGCAATGGATGAACTAGTGTTCCATAGTTGTACAGGATGTACAGACAAAATCATGGAATGTTCGGAACGTCCTATTGATTTCCAATGGGTATCCCATTTCTTTCCAGTTTTCGCCAGGTGATGTGGAGGACATGGCGCCTTTCACCCTGTCCCTGTTGGGAAGCCTTGGCATTTCACCACGTGAATCTGACAACGGTGGAGTTACCCTCACGGCCATTGAACAGTGGGGAACAAGATTTTCAATATATGGCATTAATATGGCCTCTGATTAAGTTATCCTCATGAATTTTTGCAATGTCCTGAATTTTCGGCCAAGCCCATGTCTAAGAAATGGTTTGAGTAATACTGTATGTATGTTTACAGAGATGTTTTGTCAAATTGTGGTGAGAGTTGGGTAGTGCAGTTGAGTTTCTGAAGCCCAGCACTGCTGTATGTGGGTCCAGAAATCCACTGGTTCATCAGAATTGTCCTTGAAAAAAGTTGCCATGAATTGCGGGTTTACCGGTTTACCTCATTTTTCAGACAAACCTAGTAACCCAGTACTCCAAAATGGGAATACCATGGAATACCATATTTTGGGGGAATTAAGATCCACTTACCAGCTATTTTAGAGGTCACCATATGGCCTTTTCAGGGCGAATAGAAAAAACCGAGGCCCTTGCCTGCCACTGCTCAGCTGGCTGCAAGCACTGCTGCGCTGCAACTGGTGGATGCTTGGGTGAACTGTGGGCTCGCTGCCATTGCTGGAAGCACTATGCATCAGGATACCTTTAGTACATATACTGAGTCCCCATATATGATCGATTATATATATATACACATATTGCTTTATATATATATGTATATATATACATGTATGTATTATTAATGGGTGTGTCTGAAAATGGTGTATACTGTTTTTGTGCTCATGAAATCGCCACAGTAATAGGAAACATGATGATACATTGATAAACCACGGGACTTTTTTTGGGACCCTATTTTCAGACACACCAGCATACAAATATTTTATAAATTATATATATATACATATAATATACATACATACCTCTACTGTATATGTGAGTTGTGAAAATTCCTACAGGTCCTACTCCTCGAGCGGGATGTAAACATTTTGCCAGCACGGGTGATCATCAGGTGGGGTGATTCTTACCCTGTACGAACGGCCTGAGGAAAAGCTTCGGCACAAAGAGAAGGAGTGGCTGGTCGACATTCAGCACATCCGCAGCTGGAATGTACCCACCGAACAGCTGGAATTGGCTTGATGGTGGGAACATTGCCAGCTCAAATCGGCGTGATATTCGAAGTTGTATGGCATTGCAGTGGACTTTGTTGAAATTGAGATACCACAGTTGAGGCCCGCCTTGCAGTGGCCGGACCGACTCCCTGTGGGTTGGGCTTCGCCGCTAGCCTCCTGGCTTTCTTGCAAGTAGCCACAAGGAAATGTCCAGCCTGTAGAAACTAAATGAAGAAGCAGGAAATCCACAGTGTCCAGGGAGGAATCATTATTGATTTCTCAAAGTTTCTTGTCTTGTGTTTTTGAAACCTTGACCACTTGACCACTTTGTGGAATTAGAGTGGTCACTGTTCCCATCAGCTTCCGTGATGTGCAGGAACCGATCCCATGCTTCCACGGTGGTTTGGATGACCTGCAGTGTGAGGGTGTCCCAGTGAGCTTTCCTTACTATTTTTGAACGATAGTATGTACATGTACGTATCATTTCTTTTTGGTTCAGTGGATTGAAATCACCAACAAACATCAGCAAGCTAGAATCGGCTTGCATGACATTGGACACGTACACAGTGTCGATTGTCCAGGGTTCCCTTTTCAGCGCTGAATGGCCAGTTTAGCTTTGCTGACTTGCCATTGCGGAGGCAGCACTATTATTTTTGTCTCTATCTTGGAGTTTATATCACCAAGACAAGCTTCAAGCAAAGCTAAGCAGCTGAAGCAGCCTTCGCAGCACGAGAACTAGAGCCACATCTAGCAGCGACAGCAACAGGAGTAGCAAGGATGGTGACGACAACAGTAACAATCACAACGGCAAGGAGAACCCAACGATGACGAGCACTGCTGCAGCCAAATAGTCGGAAGCAGAGAAGAAGTCAGAAGACATCGAAGACGGAGAAGATTCAGATGCGGAAGAGGAGGATTCAGAAGAAGAAGATGATGATCGCAAGCACGAGAACAAAACCAGGAATAAGAACCATGACATCATATGACATCGTGATATTGAGTACAAAAATGTATTTCCAAGACAACCAGAAACCCAAGTACCGTTGCCGGGAGGGATGCCATCCGCGAGGCCGATGGCCAGATGATGCGGTCATCAAAGAGGAGGAGGACTGCTGGGGTGCCATTGGGAGCCGCACACCACGGGCATGTCATTACTGTGGTGTGTAAAAGCGCAGACCGAATATGGTCAGATTGCAGTAAGACCTCTGATGAAACCTACCATCCATTTTTTTTGACGATGTTCCATGATGTTCCTACTGAACATGAGGTGTTGAAAGTGCTAGATTGTTTTCTGGAAGTGGTGGTTGATTTGTTTATTTTCTTTGGCACTGCCAGCGTAAGTCTCCAAGTCAGCTGGCAGATATGGTCTAATGGTGTCCAATGATAGGTGGAAGCTGAGGAAGTTGCATCTCGCTGTCCAGTCAGACTGGCAATAAAAACTTGATCATTTTGCATATTTTGCCTCCAGGAAGAGGAATCGGTGGACATGTCCCGGAGCTACTCCGGGCCAACGACCGTGGATGTTTGCGCATGAGCAGCAAAAATAACCGTTGCTGTGTCTGAAAATGAGGAAGTAAACCTCAAAGCCATTACATATTATTTTTAAATGGTGAAAATACGGGAAAATGATGATCAACCATCGATTTTTTTGGGAAGTCTATTTTCAGACAAACCCAGGTCCCAGGTGGTGCGGTGACAATCGGTTGAGGTGAGCTGGGAGGATCTTCGAAAGCAGGGATCTGGGCAAACCACAACCAAGGATGGCAATCTCAACTGTGCATGGTGCTTTCGCCCTCTCACTTTCACTTTCTGCGGCCCCAAGAGGAAAATAACACCCTACATCGCTCTAAGGATCGACAGTGTGACTTTTACATTTTTGTTTGCATTGTCATGTCAGATGGTGAGAATGACGGAATGACCATATCACTTTTATGGAGGGGTCCAGGTGGGTGTCAGAACTTAGAACCCAGGTACCACTACCGGGTACCCAAACACGCCAAACACCGACATGTCTGCAGCTTTGAATCCATCATTGAGCAGATGCTGTGAAGGAAAAGTCAGCAAGAAAGAACGCGCATTTGTTTTTCACAAGGAACAGCAGCGAACTGGCCCTGCACATTGAGTAGCTTTGACCAGACATGAAATGTATTTGATGACGCTTTGAAATCCCCGATCAGTGTCGATGTTGTAGAGAGTTTGCCACCACATCAAGCCCAGGTTTGACTTACGTTTGATCTGCGCTCCAACTTCATCCGGTTAGATCTTGCCACAATTGGCCAAATGGGAGACTCAGCCATGAGACATCTGGGGATCTAATAGGGATATGGGGCTATCTCGGGGATTGATTCTCACCATACCAGATCAAATACATCCGGTTCAGTCCCTTCCAGCCGTCTCTTGCTGACTCCCAAATTCTCGGCCGCTTCGTTTCCGCGCTGCAGCGGAAATGCTGCGGAGGGAATGCCAACGTGGCCACCAACGGAGGTGAGCTGGAAAAATAAGGTGGTATGATTACCGTCTGGTAATCGAACATCAAACATGGCGATGGAAATTCCACCATTTATAGATGATTTTCCCAGTAGAACCTTCATTTATATCCATTTATTAGGAGGGTCCAGTTGCCTTGCTTGACTAGTGCATGGTAGGTAACTTTGGGGAATGAGTCATGGCTCCTACGATAAATGGGGACACTCACTGTATGTTTATTATTCGAAGAAACATGGTGATATATGATGATATAGGCGGAATGTGAAACCCAAAGTGGAAAACACAGACGCGTCATGTCAAAACCATTCAAAGCCTATGAATTTTGAACTGAGGGATGAACATCCAGAACTGCCAGCTATTTCGATAGAGCAGGCTGCAGGATTTTGACCGATATCCAAAGTATTAACGAAGACTATCAGGAAATTCCTCCGAAATCAGATAATGATTGGAGAATCCCATACTGATACCCCCAACACCACATACGCTCCTCATTTTGGCCCCACATTGATTCGATCACTAAACCAGGGCTTGTGGGTGGTTAGCCCATGCAATTGCTGGTCCCCTTTGATGACGGCATTGTTTTATTAGGGTGACATACGCATTTCAATAGAAACTTAGAAGGAAATGTCTTTACTTTGTACATGTATGTACAGAATGGCAGTATATATTGATTGAAATGTAACGGAAAGAACTCATCAGGTTCATATCCAATTTCTAGCGGTTGTATCAAGTCCGATCCCTATGTTGAGTTGTATCCCCAGCTGTTCGCAAGACTGGTATGTTGAGGAATTTCCCAAAAGAATCAAACGGCCACTGCGCAAGGTTTCAGATTCCCAGACTTGGACGAAGGTACATTCAACTTTATATACTGGGCAAAACCCACGGATTATCACAGTGAAATTTCCCTTCAACAACCAGCCAGCAAGGATTGGGTACTCCAGCCAGGTACAGTGTCACTTGATGGAAATCTCCCGACCTCCCGGCGAGGTCTGCAGGGAAGCAACCAGGTCTTCACAGCATAAATTTGGCCCTCCAATATTGGTGACCGGTGTAGCTGTACCAAGATCGGTGATCAACTGGCCAGCTGGGATAAGAACAGGCAGCGAAGATTCAGCACTTGCCTGCTATTCAAGCAAGAATCTAAGAATCTGGCACGTTCTTGTCCTCAGATCTTGTGAGGGAGAAACAATTGCCTCTCATATCTCTCATCACGTAAGGCTGTAAAGTTCCTGTGGAGTGACCGGAGCGTAATCAAGCTTGAATAGCCGAATAGCCATGTCGCGGCGTTCTTAAGAACACTGTGTTCTGAACGTAACATGCATCAGTCAGCAATTTTGTAGTTTCTTAAATTATGTTTCTTAAATTATGTTTCTTGTTCTCATTCTTCCTCAAGGGCGTGATTGCTAAATGGGCAAAGATGTCACCATATGTCGGACCAAGAACCTTCAGACAGTGCTGCTGAAGTGCTGATTTTAGCTCCAGGCACAGGTTCTGTACTGCCCGTGCAGGTGCCCCCTGAGCATTCGTGACTCAACTGCAAACATCCCACCAATTTAGCACACCAAAGTATGATTTGTACCATTCATTTAGCGAATGAGCCAGATTGATTGTGGCCATCTACCCATTTTGTGCAATGTCATGTCATTTGACACATGGGAGGCATTTGTGGTCCGATGAATGACATAGTTGGAACTGCGGAACGATAGAGATTTCCGGCCAGTTGCCGCGCCGTAGGGGGTGTACTGGTACAACCCCAACAGTGGCAAGATATGTGGGCAAAGTCATGCAAAAGCCCACTTACAACTGACTTACAACTCCTGAAGGACCAGATCTTTCATTTTAATCATTTTAGTTGGTTATCATTTTCGCATTGCATCCGCACTTGCATTGCTGAGATCTCAAAAGCCTTCACAGGGTTTTTCTAGATCCTTGACATCTAAGCAGCCGTAAGCAGCCATCAGGAACTGGCTCCTTCGACTGGGCACGCCTAGAGGCCACCATCATGGACCCAATCTGAGGGAGTTGCTGGAATCTGGGGATGGAACCACCATCAAAAAAAGGATACCAACATATACCGACATATACTGACCAAGTCCCATTGCCGGTGCCGAAGTGTCTGCGAAGATCCCGTAGACAAATTTTGGCAACGGGCCAGACATGGGACCCAGTTCAGAACATCTCAGAACGACAAACAACAGCGGGTTCGGAGTCCGGAGGTCTTCCATTTTTACTCCGTGCCATTCGATGGGCAAAAAACGATCCTTGCAACTGTAGAAAAGTCCCTAAGAACAGCCACGGTTTCCTGTATTTTTTCCCCACTGAAGTCACGGCCCAGCGGATAACCCTGTGACGCAACAGGCTCGCGCTCCGGACTCTTGAGCTGCAGAGAACAGGCTGGGTTTGTTGTGGCAAGTCGGTGATGATGCATCGCGGTATTGTTTTTTTTCTCACAACAAGGGTGGCTGGTTGTGGTGGATGATTTTCCCGCCACTCTTACTATGGAAAATTAATGATCAGGTTTTGATCCATCCTTATATCAGTCACATCCCAATCAAAATCCATCCAAAAGCTTGGGTAAGTCCCATGAAACCTCCAGTTTTGGATCGTAATTGTTTTACTTTATATTTATATAGTTCAGCCATGTTAAGCCCATTTGGTTTCTACATATGTACATATATATATAATATAATTATGATATTATATATATACATATTATATTGAATAGATGATGATAGATGTATATTGCGAATCCCACTTTGGGGCAACCCATGAACTCATTGTGAGTCGCCAGGCGCGGCATGCCATCCTCTCCTGGCGGCTGAAACGGCAACTCAGCACGCAGGAGATGCATCTAGCTATTTGCATCAGCTATAGGCTATCTATATCATAAACATATTATTAATTGTATGTATATATATATACATATAATGAATTGTGTTTTATATATGTATATGTATATGTATATGTGTAGGTTTTTGTATTTTGTATGTATAGATAATCTATACTCAATGTAAGAAACAGCAAAACCCATGCAAAGACACAGTGTCAGTCCCGAAAAGGTGGAAAAAACGGTCAGTGTTTTCTTTTGTCAACTGTTTCGTGGACCTGAACTTGTATAGACATGTAAAGACTATCTGGCAGAAAAGCGGAACAATATATATATAACAACAGCAATAGTAATGATAATGACGATCAAAATGATAATAATAATATATAATAATATGATCAATATGTACATATATATATATACATGATATCGTTGACGTGCCTTTCCACGCAACACATGTTTTTTTAGGAATGGGTTTATAAAAAAGGCCCCATTCCCAAATGCCTTGGCGATCCATAGCCCCGATCCATATGCATGATCCATTCGTCTCAAAGGGGATATGATCCATACTCAAAAATGGCAAGTTGTTATACCCGGCCACTTTAGTATACCTTATATAGGAGCTCCGGATCGAACCTCTGATCACCGTAACGCACTTGTGACGTCCGGATCACCGTGGATCTCTCTGATCTCAGGCCCTATTTGATTTACAGTTTGGCGTGTGCCGCTTTGATGCTGGCTCTCTTGGCGGGCGTTCCCAGGGATGCCATCGACGGTACATTCAATATACAAAATTGTAAGATTTCAGCACTGAAACACGATGTGTGTCCTGCCTGAAAGCTTCTTCGTTTGAAATGTTAAATATACCTAAGACGTCCCGAGAGATGCTGAGAGCAACTGGAGAAACTGGTGGATTTCACTGCTGGCCAACACCATCAGGTCTGGAACATTGTGAAAGGAGTCTGGATCTCAGTTTCGCCTTTTCGCTGCGTTGAAGATTTCAGGCCTTAGACCTTGGCACAGATGTACGTAACGTCACCTGGGGTCATCAACATTTGAGCCCCCAAGCTTTGACCCATCTGCATTCAGCTGCCCTTAGGGCCCTTAGGTAATCAATCTCTGAAAAATAGACAACATTAGACAACCCATTTTCATCCCATCATTTTTTAACTTAAGTTGCCTATTCAAAAACATATGGTGGGCCTGGTGGGTGGTGAGATTCCTGGGACACCGGTCGGCCTCTGAGATCCAGAACAACTGGAACCTCCCGCAGTGGAAACACCATCGCTGGGAGGAGATCTTAGAGGTGACCGTTGGAGTTGCGCCATGCCGGTCATGTTTTTATCGCAAGGATGGCGATCATGATACGTTGTGTGGATTGGGAGTGATACTCACTCTTAAAATCCTTTATATAAAATTATATATATATATTATATATATACATATTAAACACAGCACCTAAATGATCACCTATGCAAATAGCCTCCTCTATCACACCGGAGCTGCATTCTGCCCACCTTGATGGCATTCACGCAGCTTGCCGCCCTGCCAGCATCGTTGTCGAAGTTCTTTTGACCCTGCGAGTGCTTGGCGTGCGGCTGCCAATCTGAAGCCACCAAGCATTTGAAGCTGTCCTTACCACTTCAATAGTGGTTCCATGCAATTCCATCATGAGAGAAGTGAGATTTCTGTTTGAATCTGAGGTGGACTGTATGTTTTACACCAGATCAGTGCTTTTCCGTGGTGGACCTGTTTCATGTGACCGTAGTTCATGGTAGTTACGGACCCTTAAATGGGAGATTCCATGGGTCATCATGGGACCATGCCGAGGATCCATTGCTTTGACATGCTTTGACCTAAGACATCCTAAGACTATTGCAACGCTTTTACATCATCGCTTGCTGGTCTTCACAGGTTCGCGACTTCTGTGCCAATCCCTGGTGTGTTTTCGATGCGTCCGGTCTCTCAGATGCACCCAGATGCACCTTGAGGATCCTTGAGGCATATTGGGAATCCGTTGACAGAATTTGTGTGGTTCCTCGTGTGTGGGATCCGTTTCTTCAGCTTGAGAAGCTCCAGACTCCAAATCCAACCAACTCCAAAAAACCAACAGCGATTCATTGCGGCAGCCCAGGATTGTAGCGGTGCTTACCGTGGCGCAGTCCTGAGAGTTAAAGAAATCTCAGAGATGGTGCTTGGATGTGGACATGTTTCATTCTCCAAGTTGTGTCGCAAAAAACCATGCAGCCTCGGCCTCAAAAACGATTGTGAAGACTATGAAGATACGAACGATGTTTAAGAATTATGAAGATCAACGACATGAATGATCCAGTTAATTGTTCATATCCATCACCATGAATCAAAGACATGTTTGACTGAGATCTCGACTGGGTACGGCTTGGAACACCTGGGCCGCCAAGGGGAGATCTGCGAGGAACTCCGATGGGAATTGACACCCGAATACTATGGTTCGCCCACTTCCCCAAGCGACTTCAGACTGATATGTTTTGATGTGTGATTTCGCAAAGGAGTGGTGTTTTATCTCATAGTGTCTCCTGTTGCAAGGCGGGTCAACCATGTCGAGTCGATGAATCCTATGAATCCTGATGACAATTTCCAGGCGCAATTGCCGTTGCTGTTCCTCCGCTTTGTGCTGCAGCCTGCGCGGCTGCTGGCTGCAGTGGTGCCCCATCCCAGGGTGATGTACGGAAGAGAAGATGGATGTACAATGATGTACAGCATAATTATAACATAATTATAAAATATTCATACACATTATAACTGTTTACATCTATCTACTTTTTTGGTTTTCTAGAACTGTTTTGGTTTTTGCCCTACACATGTACTGGTACTGGGTATGCGTAGGGACTGCAACCTGTGCACTGCGTCTCTTTGGCTACGATTCGATTCACTGGTCCTTTTGTCAGCATATCCAATAGCTGTCAACCCAGTCCCTGTACCCCTACATCCATCTGCAGTATCCATTCCCATTCTTCTAACATTCAGCTTGTGCTTCGGCTTTGAGGGCCTCTATGTGACAAAGATAAGATATCCAACATCCATATGAAATACCCTCTGGTCATTTAACATAGCTATTGGAAATGGCCATTTATAGTGAGTTTTTCCATTAAACATGGTGATTTTCATATTTTCCATAGTTATGTTAGTTTACCGGAGGGTACATGATATAATATTAAACATCCAGATCAAACATCCATGGAAACATCAGGTCCAAACCTGGCGCACCCGGCGCATGCAGCCGGGGGCCCCAAGACTCGCAAGATTCGAGACCAAAACTCTGGCTGATTGGTGATTTTGTAGGGATGAATAGCGGGTTCTACATTATACTACATAGTTTACATATGTTTACATAGTATCTTGGGATTAACATAAACATATATGATTATGTACGATTGAACATTTCATAAACGTGGATGGTTCAATCTATACTTGGAACCACCAGTTTGTGGGTCCAGAGGTGCCCGATGACTGGTGACCCATACCCGAACATCAACATACTGCGGGTGCACATTTCTATTTTGTTGGGGCGCCTATATATATATTATATATATATACACAGTTGCGACAGTTTCCCACCTGAAAAAAACCATCTACTTTATTCTACTTCGGTGGATTTGGGGGATATGAATGGATATGATACGTGAGGATATCCCCAAATTTCTGGTCACGTCTCACGTGGCTGGTGGAAACCAACGATCTCCTTGCCAAGGATTGATGCGGAAGAGCTACGGGTAGATGTGAACATGCTTTCCAACAACGGCACCCGGTTTGAAGCCCTACAGGCAGTGTGCCAGGGTCGGGATTTTTTTGTGCTTCCCATGTGGGTTTAGTGGGTTTGTCTAACAATAGGGGATACTGGGATATCCCAAGTTATGGCTATTTCGAGGCAGCTCATTTTCTAAATCATCAGGTGGAATGGGATTCACTATCTTCCGACAAAGCCATGTTCCATGTCTGACCAAAGTCCGTGTTTTTGATGAAGGGATTCCGAAGTAAAAATTGGAGTGAATCTGGAGTCCAATTAGTCCATTGACCAAATGACCTCCTATCTATTTGGCCTATTTGGCCAAAGATTTGATTTGACGAAATGGGGGTCAGTCTCTTCAGACCTTGTGGTTACTTCAGAATAGTAAGTTTTGTAGTCTGGAAAAAAAACGAGTTTGGGAAGCAGCATTTTTTGGCTGGTAATAGCTGCCGCCCAGGAACTTTCTTGAGTCGTGCTGCCAGAACTGGCAAGGAAGCACTGTGCCATGGGATTCAATGGGATGACTAAGGAGCTTCTACTGGGACTTTCAGTTGGGATAATTTTGGAGACCCCGCTTAAAAGGGACATGCCGCGAAAGGTTACATACAGTCATATTCTATGTGAGTAGCTACTTGGGGATAGACACATTCACATCTTCTTCAAGCCATAAATCTTTGGTACAGCAGCGTCATTCCAGTCCCACCCAAAGAGGTGATGAGGTGCAGGCTTTGTCCAAAGAAAAAGACTTGTTTCACAGCATGGATCAGAAAGGACTCGGAAGTGGATCCACACTCAGGAGGTTTCTGTGATCCCAACTGTCAGTCATTTTCACAAACAGGAGGTTTCTGTGATTCTAATTGCCCGTCATGTTTACCCTACATCAAGAACTAACGGCCCGCAGATTGTTATGAACATCCACCCTCAGAAAATGGTACTGCATCATCGGATGCGTCACGGCCAAGGTTTGATGCCAATGTGACTGTTGCTGGGGTAATGACACATTCTTGCATGCACAGGCTAACGAACTCTTTTAAAAACTGTTGGAACATGTTGAACACAAAATGGCTTTTGTAGACGGATGCTATTAGTTTTATTTACTTTGTCCTATATAATTCTGTCTATTTTTGTAAATCTGATGGGGCTGCTTGGGTTGGGGTCTGGAGCGGGGGTCAGACCATCTCTTCTCCAAAAAATAGAACTTCCGTAGCGCTGGGATGCCGACTCTTAGCCATGGCACAAGAGATGAAAGAAAGCATGAAACACATTGTATTTGATGACTGCGCTTCAAAGCTGAAGGTCTTTATTCTTTTTCATGACATTTCATGACTGTATTTTTTGATATGTTCTGGTCATTCACCCAGCACGAAAACAGCGCAAGCAGATCATTGGTGGGCGTCAGCAGAAGATCGGCATGGCAGTTTTGGGATGTGAGCACCAGGATAGCAAGTTTTTTAACACCCCTAATCGCCGAATGTGGTTGTGTCAAAGCAGCTGGAACCCCAAAATCCTATGGCATCTTTGGTATCCTATAGTTTACCGATGCTTAGAATCAAGTGTCCAATTCAGTCATTACCGTTTCCTCTTTCTTCTCGACAACCGCGAAGATTTTCCAAGTGCCATGACGGTACCAAAAGAAGTGCCGATTCGTGCGGTGATGTCTTGGCCAGTGGAGGCACTGATGGCAGTGGGTCAAGTTTGGATTTCAGCCAGGTGGGTAGTTTGTCGGAAATTTTAGGGGAACCCACCTAAATTTGATGGCTAATTTTTATTTTCCTCATTCAATGACCATATATTCTCACACAAACTTATTTTGAGATCGTCACAAGCTGCGTTTTGAAACGTCAAAAACCACACGCAGCAGGTTTGATGATTTGGCATAACTGAAGTACTTCCTTGCAAGCTTTTGAGACATGGCACGGTGGCTTGAGATGATTGACCATTATATTACTACAATCAACGACATACCAACGAGAAATTTAGTGGGTCCACTGGTAGCCAGTTTGGAGCCAAAACCATTTGTGCTGGGTGGATATACCCAGAGTAGGGGATGGTCCTGAGACAAGCAACAAAAACCTGATACTGATTGGATGACCAGGCCCTCAAATGTGGTGAACCCCACAATAAACCACATCCCATTCATGAAATTCTACCAAATTTGGGTGGCTTTCAAGAAATCATTGCCCCAAAATGGGTGTTACTATGAGCTTGTCTGAGAATAGGGCACCCCAAAGTCTCATGGTTGATCATAATTTGTCTAGGAAAATGCCATTTGGAGAGCGTCTCCATCCATTTTCAGACACACCCAAATGTCGATATCTATAAATTTCTACCCATCGTATCCCCACACCATGTTTGGTTTTAGCTCCCATTTTTGTGACAAACACATGGTTGGTTTACCAGTTTCAGGCGCCGCCCGAAACACACAGGGAGAGCTGGAAACTTTGACGCGACGGCATCCCTACTTCTTGCTGGCAGTTTGGGCACCCAACAATAGATTGATGGGCCGTGGTCCAGCTATAACATCTTATAGACTTATTTAACCTTGTGCAACTGGTGGACAGATCTATTAATATCTGGGGTAATAATTTGTCATCATAAGTGGCCGCAGGACATATCTCTGCATCAAACCAGCGAGAGATTGGATGGGGGTGGCTCCTGCTATGCTGGAGCTTCAGGCTTGTCCTTTAGAGCAAGTCGCATCCCGCCTCCTTTGATTGGACATCTAGATTGATGGATTTCCATGTAAGAATCTATGATGTGCCAACAACTATTGTTCAATTCCCATTGCAGCCCGACGCAAAGACAAAAAGTGGTCTCGTCCAGCGGATCCAGGTTTTTGCTTCAGAGGGTGAGAACATCGTAATATGAATCTGGCGAATGCGTGTGCCAGTCCTGGCTATGGGCACAGTATCACAAGGCCACAGGAACCACTGAGGTCATACTATGTGTGGGTTTTCCCCATGGCCAAAGAGATGGGCGCCAAGCCTAGATACTTTACCATACTTTACCTATTGGGCAGACACTTTACGGTAGCTCTTTAGACATGCTCAGGTCTGAGGGGCTTGGGAAGGGCTGCTTCGCTGATCCGGGGATCCATTTCTTTAACGATCTCTTTGAAGCAAGCAGTTTTGTAGATCTTGTTGCAGATACGGGGACTTGCTGCTATTGGGCTGTCCAACTTCTGTACTGTTGTCAGGGAGGCAGCGAGTTCTGTTAGCCTTTTTCCTACCAACTCGTCGACAACGGATGTCGTTTTTTTCTTTGAGAATCTGGGAGGATGGACGTGGATTTCCTCCCTTAAGAAAATCGTGGGAGCAGGCGCAACCTGCTGCATACACATGGGCTTGGGAATTACCGTGGCCCTGAGGCCATAATGGCCTTCATGGTTTGGCTCTCAGGGGTTGTCTCCAGGTTTTTGAAAAACACAATGAATATATTCTCCCCCAAGGCTTGATGATGCTTGATGGCCATACATTTGGGGTAAATCCTTCTTTAGACGAACCCACTGGTCGTCATTGATGTGGACCTCCGGGTGAATGTCGCGTGCGAAAGAGGGTATTTCAATTGAAGTACGGGAATGTCCTGCTCTGTAGGTGTAAGATATTGCAAGTTTCCAGTGACATTGGAAGTTGCTACCAATAGTGATGTTCGTGGCTCTAAGGCAACAGCAGGGATCCTGGTGGTGGTGATTCTCCTGCAGGCCTAGGGCCTAGTTGGTCTCAAATCCAGAGTGCATCCCCAATAGACTTGGACATCTCATATTGCAAGAAATCTACAGAGTTGGAAGAATCCGAGCAAGTTGCAGGATTGTCTTTTTTGTTAAAGACATGGTGAGAGATCGTCTGATTATGTCTGATTTATATGTATATATATATATACACATGTGCATATTTAGACCAAAATGATCAAACTTGGATGGTTCCGTACTAGACATGGCTGGAGTTTGTAAATCTTGGGTATACAGTATCGGGGCCTAGCCTTGTAGAAACAACTTGGCTGTTTCCTTACCTCTTGAGCCAGGCTCGGTCAACTGGAGGATGCTTCAGGAGAAAACCGGTTTCCAAGGCCACTTGAGCAGTGCCCAGTTGATGGGGGTTGAAACCTGGAAACGGGATTTTACCACCAAAAATTCGGATAGATTGGTATTTTACTTTTAAAGATGAAGGATTATATGACCCGCTAAACAGGGGAGATGGACCAAAAAGGCATAAGGGACTTTGATGGATTTCGCCGAGTTGACATGTTGGTTGATAGTTCTATGATGCGTCGATGTGCCTAAGCGGTTGTACCACCAAACGTTTGGTGGAGATTGCCTTTGTCAAGTTTGATTCCCATTGTGGTATAAGCAACCAAGATTGGGTATTTTGCAAAAGTGAAACTAATGGAAATTTCCAGGAATTGGGGGACATCTGACTTTTTGGACAGCTGAAAGCAACGGCGGGGTGTATAGTTTTGCACATCTACATGCTAGCGTAGTTCTCAGACTGGAAGGGTCTCTAGATGCTAAACAAAGTTCACTTTTAAGGGTCTGCAGTCAGCTTCCATTTTTTGTTGGGGCTGTGACTTTTTGCTGAGCGGTGTCATTGCGACCTGTCAGTTTTTGCAGTACTTGCCATGAATCAGATAGGAGATTTGCAACGTTTGCTGGTCAACTCTCTGTTCACCTGGTGGTTTTGCTCAAAGCTTGGGAAAGCTTAGCACGCCAGGCTTCCTGCATCGAGATTTCACATTGGAAATACGAAATTAGGCAGTGTGGTAAACCCAACAATAAACTATCCCCAATATGACCAAAAATGGGTGGCATAAACCACCCGCAAATAGTAAATATATTCTTGGATTTACCCCATTAGAAACATTTAGAAACCATATTTGGTCTTAGAAACATATGTCATGTGCTGGTATTGGCATCTTCCATCTTCTAAATCCCGGCATGTGGCAGGTGCAGATGTCCAAAGATTGATATCAATTCGGATAGAATCGGAATACAATTTACACGCAAAACCGACCCTTATTGGCATCATAAAAACAAATTAATGTTTCAATTATAAATTTCTTATAATATGTATATATATAATTTAAACAATATCTTATTTATATAATACAACTAGAATATAATTATTTCATTAATATATATATATAGATATTATTATTATTATTAAATATTAAATATTAAATTTAATTATGTAATTTTATTATATATATATTTGTTATTTGAAATTATATGTATCTATTTATATATTTAATTTAGAAAACATAGTTATTTATATTTATTTTATATATAATATGTGTCTATAAAATAGAATATAATTTATGTTATATATTATATATACATATATTACTACTAATATTACGATTTGGTTGTATACAGAGCGCGCGCGCGCAGTTTCCGAGCCTAAATTTCCCAAAAAATATACCATAATTTTGGGCTTTTTACGAAGACATTTTAGTCTGTGCGAATCCAAACTGAGGCTGTACTTCCTGAGCCCCTTGCGCGGAGGTCTAAAATTCACTATTTTTTTGGGAACTTTCGTATAAAACGGGTTAGCGCCCGGGTGCCGCCGACCTCTCCTTTTTTGGGACACAATGCTATTATGTTAGGTTTACTAGAGGTGGTTATGCTTAATGTGGGGTTAAAGTGCTATGGGTCGTGTATATGCGATCGATGGTTTAAAGTAACATTGTGACACAGTACCTCTTTACATGTTTGTTTCCTTGACCACGATCCTTCCTAGTGCGTTATATTGCGTTCGAAATTGGATTTTGGTTGTCCAGTACCTTTAATTGATTAATAATTTGAATTGAATGCATGGTTGGGTGGGCTTGTTGGTGAAAGGGACCTTGAAAATTTTAACATGGAGCATGAGGACAAGAATTTTCAATATGTTTGTCTCGCTTGCCAAAAATCTGTGAGGAGCAGTATACGTACGGGCCAAGTAGATTACCGACGCGCATGTGGTAACCGTTTCCAGGTGTGGGATGCGCAGGTCGTTGCGAAAGGGTATGAGTATATTTGCCCTGCTTGCAAAGGAAATGTGGCTAGTGACGTGAAGACAGGGCAAATAAACCATCGAACGGTTTGTGGGAACCAATTTTCTGTTAAGGACGGCGTTGTACAGGAAAAAGCGTATGTTTACATTTGCCCCGCTTGCAAAGGGAATGTTGCTAGTGACGTTAAGACAGGGCGAATAAACCATCGAAGGGTTTGTGGGAAGCAATTTTCTGTGAAGAACGGCGTTGTGACGGAAAAAGCGTATGTTTATGTTTGCCCTACTTGCAAAGGAAATATGGTTAGTGACGTGAAGACAGGGCAAATAGTTTATCGAAGGGTCTGTGGGAAGCAATTTTCTGTCAAGGACGGGGTTATGAAAGAGAAAGGGGTAAACGGCAAGCATGAACGCCGAGAAAAGTCTATTGATTTGGCTTTGGGGTATCGTTTACATTGTGCAAAGGCTGGCAAACGACAACCTTGGACACCTAAGAGAATTGATTTGGCCTTGGACCCCCATGACGGGTTGTAAGGGTTTTAAGGGTTTTATGCGTTTGGAGGGTTTTTAAGCGTTTAAGGGCTGACAAACGGCAGACTTGGACGCCTATAAGAAGACATTGATGTGTGGCCTTGGAGTGCCTGTTGGCTGCAGGATGAAGCATGCCAAGGTTCCCTTGTGTTTAAGGCCTGGCAAACGGCAGGCTTGGGCCCCCCATGACGGGTTGTAAGGGTTTTAAGGGTTTTAAGCGTTTGGAGGGTTTTTAAGCGTTTAAGGGCTGGCAAACGGCAGGCTTGAGCCCATAAGAAAACATTGATCCTTGGAGTGCCTGTTGGCTGCAGGATGAAGCATGCCAAGGTTCCCTTGTGTTCAAGGCCTGGCAAGCGGCAGGCTTGGACCCCCCATGACGGGTTGTAAGGGTTTTAAGGGTTTTAAGCGTTTGGAGGGTTTTTAAGCGTTTAAGGGCTGGCAAACGGCAGGCTTGGACGCCCATAAGAAGACATTGAT
>Ga0126342_10000390_pt1 | contig 45698 bp, 43 predicted proteins | sample Cyp1metagenome_FD_92528 | JGI IMG/M metagenome (GOLD analysis project Ga0126342, IMG submission 92528) | Coral microbial communities from Lord Howe Island, Old Settlement Bay, Australia - Cyphastrea 1 metagenome | ecosystem: Host-associated > Invertebrates > Cnidaria > Coral ...
GATATCAATATATATATATATTGATATATATATATATTGATATATATATATATTGATATATTTGATATATATATATTGATATATATATATATATGTTCATGATCATTATTATTATCATTATTCTACACACATATATGTACATATACAATCATATGCATATCCCCAGTCATATCTCGTGGCCCAATCCCCGTTGCAGGCCATCCATCACCATCTTCACGCCATTCTTCAGTCCACCGGGAACTTCCACCGTGCCCGCAGGTCTGGACCAGGTTTAGGGCGTCAACAAAATGGACCCACAACGAACCATCAACAACCAGGTTGATGGGGGGTTGATGATCCATCTTACCTAAGCCTACAATAGTTGTTGAAAAATCAAACTACGTTTTTTGTTGATATCTAGTCCCTTTTTATAGTTACAAAAATCGAACTATGTTTTTGGTCATTTACCCTCTGGTAAACCTACAAATAACTATGGAAAGATCCACCATTGTATAGCTGGGTAAATCAACGATTTCGACTGGGCCATTTTCAATAGCGAACTGTAAACGTTTACCAGGCCGGGTACCCATGGTTTTGGTGGTTTGGGACGATTACTTGGAAAAAAAAAGTGAACTCTGGGAGTCTTAGAAGCTGAACAGTACTTTTGTTCAATGCCGGAACTGCGGAACTGCGTCCATCTTCAGGAAATCCAAGGATATCCAAGGTACCTACCCAAGAACTGACATGTATAGCAAAACTCACTGGTGGTTTCAATCCATCTCAAAACGATTCGTCAGTTGAGTTAGGATCATGATCCTGGAATTGAACATCAAATATGTACATATATGTACATATATTGAAATCACCAATCAGGTAGTGGAGGGTATCCCCATTATCATTACTATCTCCACTATTGCTGGTAAACCATGCCGATTCTTGTTGGGTTTAACACGCTTAAACCATGTTAAACCATCAACCAAATAGTTCCAAGCCCAGCAAAATCGTATTCTGTTTAAGTATTGAACCATGATTTATCGTTCAACCAAAGTTACCCTTTGGTAAGCTAACATAGCTATCTAAAATCACCATCTTAAATAGGTAAGTCAACTATCAATGGGCCATTTTCAATCGCGAACTGTTAGTCATTACCAGAGGGTAAGTTGATATTTGGATATGACTTTCACGTTGAGTTTTTAAGCACCCTCCAGTTTGCCGCAGTGGATTCTGATCAACCCCCTTTAACTGATCAAGGTATCCAAAAATGGTAGGTTTATGTCGGTTTATCATGGAAAATGCCGTTTCTATAGATGGATGATGACTGGGGGTACCCCCATGACTTCGGAAACCTCCATATATGGAATTAAATATATCCACCATAAACATCCATATAAACCATCCTAATAGTATCATAGATATACTATAGATATACTATGGTATGAATACACATCCATGATATGAATTTCATTGATACAGGGTGTCACTTTTTGGAGTCTTTGAAACCACCGTCGCGTCGCGTCGCGTCGCGTCGTTGAAAAAAGACATCCCCACCTTGGGATGAGCGTGTCGTTCTCTCCGCGGCTGCGGAAGGCTTTCCTCAGTGACTTTTTTTTGGCTGTGGTTTTCTGTGCAACATGAAATCATGTGAAATCATGTGAAATCATATGTCACAAAAATATGGAAAAATATGAAAAATCGGTGACTGTCGGATCATTCTTGAATGAACCCAACAAAAAACATCAAAACTGTTCGGAGGTTTCCCGCTTGAAATCGCTCATTTGTGGGGATGTCAGTAGTATTGCCCATTTTTAGACATGTTTTCACGTGGATATGGTGTGGGTGAAAAAAAAATAGGGGTACGGATCATGTTGGATCGAACATGATGGAAACAGAACTTCATCCAAGTTGGAAGTGTTGGTATTGGATCAACCAAATTTCGGATCATTTGGGACCTATCTAACAAGCTTATCTGGTAATATCAATGGTAACCATACCATCCAGTTGTTGGTATTGGATAAACCATACCCATCTGGTTTTCTGTTTCATTTTCCTATATGTTTTCCTTCACAGCCTGCTGACCTATGCTGACACTATGATCGCTGTTTGTACTAAGGACTGACCTGTGCATTGCCATATTCATTGACTTACCCTCTGGTAATTTAACATAGCTATTGAAAATTGCAAATTTATAGTTGATTTCCCAACTATTAAAAATGGTGATTTTGAGAGCTATGTTAGTTTACCAGAGGGTAACATGTGTTGACAGATTCCTTGACATGCAGCATGCACCGTGAGAAAAGGGTCAAATCCCCACGTTCATCCACTTTTGGTTGATCAAATTCCAGTTTTCAACACATTTGAGCAATGCCTCAAACCCTTCTTGCTTCATGGATGTTGACATGATGTTGATGGCGAAAAATTGCGGCTGCATGTGGTGCTGCGATTAAACCCTTCTTCGCTTCTCATACGAACTGCTTTGACGTGAATCATCAGAATCCCACGTCGAACCCCTATGGTTTTCCCTCAATTTCCCAAAATCATCACTGAAATGAATTTAAAAAATCCCATTCTTTGCCTGGTTGCTGGTGCGCCCATCTTGAAAAATATGAGGAGTTCGTCAATTTTGTAAGGATGACATCCCAGATATGAAATGGAAAATAAAAAAAAACATGTTTGAAACCACCAAGCAGTTGCTGACTTCAACTCTTCCCGTTGGATCCCGAAGATCTTGTCGTCTGGGCTGCCCTGACAGCTGTGGGGCCACAAAACAGCCACCTCCCAGCAGCACCGCAACCAGGCGCAAGAATCGGACGCCTCCACGGGAGGCGTCAAGTTTCGAGGTGAACATGTCGCCCAAGAATCAGGATGTTGGTTGAACAATGTTGAACGATGTTGGTTGAAAATCCCATGCAAATCCCAGAAAATCCCATAACATCTCCAAGACATCCCATCAAATCCCATACTGGGAAGGTGATTTCAAGCCCTCTGAAAAATATGAAAGTGAGTTGGGATGATTCTTCCCAAGATATGGAAAAGTAGAAAATGTTCCAAACCACCAACCAGACAATGTTGAACATCCTCTTTTTCGGGGGTCCATATTTCTGTAGTTTGTTGATGCTTGCCCGACCCAAATGGATCCAAATGGAGATATTACCTACAAGCATGGAGTTTAGAAAGTGACAGTTTCTTTGGTAGGGGTCATACCCTCACCCCTGACAACTGACAACCCTGACAACCCTGACAATGGCGACAGCGACAGCGACAGCAACAGCCCAACAACGGCGACGGCGACGACGACCACCACCACCACCACCATCACAACAACAACAACAACAACAGCAGCAGCAACAACAACAACAACAACAGCACCAACTGCAACAGCAACAGCAACAACAACAACAACAGCAGCAGCAGCAGCAACAGCAACAGCAACAGTAACAAGAAAAACAACAACAACGGAAACAAGCATAAGAAGAAGAAGAACAACAACAACAACAAGAAGAAGAAGAACAAGAACAAGGCCAAGAGCAAGAGCAAGAAGAAGAAGAAGAAAAAAAAAGAGGAGAAGAAGAAGAACGACAACAGCAACAACAACAAAAAGAAGAAGGATAAGAATAGCAAAAACAAAGACAAGAAAGAACAAACACATAAAAACCAGAAGAGAAGAAGGACAACAACAAGGACGAGAACGAATAACACACCAGGAGAGCAAGTCCCGAAAAGAGGCGGAACATCCTGGCTGAGTCATGTGGCCACAATCTTTTCGGTGGCCACTGTTACTTGACCGTCCCCAAAAGGGAACGAAAATCACTCCCTTCCCAACATACAGAACCCCCAGACCTGCCAAACTTTCAACCATGTCCATGTATATTCGCTGCAGCAAAGGTCCAGATTTTCTGCATTTCTTGTTAGTTCCCATATTTCATCTCTGGTACCCTCTGGTAAACATACAAAAAACTATGGAAAATCACCATTTTTCATGGGTAAATCACCATTTTCCATGGGTAAATCACCATTTATAGCTGGGTACATCACCATTTTTCATGGCTAAATCGTGATCCCAAAAAAATCTACGAATCGCTTGTGACCCATTGGCCGCTGGCACGTCCCCACCAGCTCGAGGTGCCATGGATGCCATTTGGGCGGATCACGGGGAAGACGGTGCAACGGTGCAAGTGGTGTTTTTCAGTGTGAAATCCATTGGAAATCTGATGATCCATTGGAAGATTCCATGGATCATCCGGATTTCTGTGGAAATTCTGTGAAGATTCTGATGATCCATTTGCCTTTCTTGTTTTCTTGTTCAGGCTCTTCAGTTTTGTTGTTTGTTGCGCATGTCCAACCAACGCAGCTGTTCACAACATGAGTCATGAGCCAAAGATGAACAGATCCGTTTTTCGGTCAGCTACTGAAGTTACCAGGAAGCCAGTTGTTCTTGGAGAGTTTTGGGGTATCAGTCAGTAGCCAAAACTAAGATTCGCCCCTGAAAATTAACATGGAACATAAAAATGGTTGCGTTCAAAAAGAAAATCATCTTCCAAACTCATATTATGCTATTACAACATAATCTGTCATATCTTTCTAAGAATGACACCACAAGCAGTTGAACTGATGTAACTTGAACTGATCTTGAAAGATGACAGTCAATCTTTGGTATTAGCTATTAATGGTAACCATCCATACAATGACAGTACAAGCTCAGTTCAAGCTGCAGCAGTTGCCTCAATGCCATTGACGCTGTTCGCTTTCAGCACATCGGGCACCACATCCTACCCCAAGCGGCGTGGCGTGCCCCAGTCCGGAATCCCTCAGTTGATGCATCAAACTCCAGTGAATCAATAATCAAGATACCCTCTGGTAGTCAAACATGCTTTGCTGATTTTCTTCCCAGTTACTTCGATGAATTCCCAAAAAATATTCAAAACCCATGCCATTTAGTTCGATGATTTTACTATATTCAAATCCATAATTTTTTTGTTGATGATTTTGCCATTAAGAAAAAAAATACACCATGTGTAGAGCTTTATCCATGACTTTCCCATGTGATGTCAACTTGACGCCACAACGCCGGGACAAACCTCGAGATTCGGCAACGTGGAAGCTTCCTTCGAGATTGGAAGCTCCTGAGGCAGAGGCAGGTGACGAAAACCTGGAAGAAAACCGTGGAAAAATGGTGAGTTGGTGCCTGAAAAAACATGCGGAAACCAGGTGGTTTGAAAAACCATGAAACATACTAGTAGTCATTTAACGATCAACAATGCTGAAACCAGTATTTTTCACAATAAAATTCTTATGGCATGTTGGATTACGGTCGTTCAATCGTGGCAATGGTGATGATTGGACTTGATCATCATTCCTTGAGACTTGGCCATGGCTACTTGATCAACATTCCTTGAGGCAAGTCGATGGCATGGCTATACGAGATGTTTCTCAAGGTAAACGGCGTCCCAAATCCCAACAATCAAGATTACCACAATGTGGGGCCCCCAAACGATAGCTAAGTTGGGGTTCACATAACTCAAATTTCACTATGGTTTATTGTACGCAAATAACTATAGTATTCATGGGGCGAATCTAAACCAACTAACATCTATCTGGGGGGCCCAGATAGGGCCCCACATTGCACCATCACCACCCATCATCTCCGTCACTAGTCTCATGAACCCTGATGACAACAGCCTGGTGCCAAAAAAAACCAACAACCTATGGCGCCCTTAAATAGATCATAGAAGCAACCAAAGCAACAGTTATAGAGGCTTGACATGGTTTGACCACCTATAGATTGATCTTGATTGTCTGTATCACTTTCTGAATGTTGCTCCGTCAGATACTAGTGCGGAACCCCCGAGTTCCATCTTGGAAAATGATCAGACTTCCGAACTGGGTCGGCCACAGGTTGCAACATCATTTCAATGGGCCATGGCTTCCATAGCTTCTGTCAAAATAATGATCATGATGAGTAATTCAATCCCATTAAATCCCATTAAATGTTCCTTTAAATCCCATCAATCCCATTAAAACATTGAATACCAATGGGATTCAATGGGATTTAGTGGGATTTCATACTAAAAATACTTTGAAATCCTATTAAATCCCACAATGATTGGGAGAAAAAAAGCCCCCAGAGGCTGCTTCGCCACTTCAAAACCTTCCTGGGAGCCGATCACCAGAGACAAATCGCTCTTGCCACGACCCAGCGCGGCACCTGACGCACAGGGAGGCGGCTTTTCAAGCTGAGGCAACACCGCATTGGAAGTGGGGCACCCCAATACATGTCAAAAAAAAAGGTGAAAAATGGTGAACATGTTGCAGTTTAAGCGTCAAAAATTAGGACTTGATGATGTTTGATTTCCAATATACAAGTAGGGATATTTCTGGGGATGTAACTGGTTTTTTTAGCCTATTCAGAGGCACCCAAAATGACACCATTCGTTTCCAGTATCTACCCGTTTTGACCATCCCAATAGATCCAAATGGTGGCCAGTTGGACACAACTTGGACCTAGCGGCCCTAGCGTCGGCCGGTTTTCTTATGATGGCCATGAGGGTCAACCGACGACCTTCTTGGCTAAAATGAACCTTCACCCTCTGGTTATGACTAACAGGGCTAGCCATGGTATGTCGATGGCCCTAATCGAAAGTTCGATGCTTTACCGAACTAAAAAATGCATGGTGGATCTTTCCAGTTCGCTATCTGTTAGTCATAACCAGATGGTAATTTCATTAATCATCATTAGTCATCCATCAATTACCATTATTAACCAATATTAACCATTATTATTGGCTTATGGCGAACTGTGAATGTCATGACCAGGCCGGGTACCTTCTGGTAATCAGCTCCATGGCTGGAAAATGCTTCAGCAACAGTTCGATGATTTGCCCCGAAAAAAACGTCGATTTCAACAGCATGGATGGGGTTTTAACCTACGATGGCACCCGAAAATGGATGGTTTATAATAGAAAATCCATGAACTTCCGACCAAAATATACTATCAAATGGATGATTTGGGGGTACCCCATTTCAGTTACCCTCTGGTAAACCTACAAAAAGCTATGGAAAATCACAATCTTTAAAAACGGGACATCAACTGATTATAAATGGGCCACTTTCAATCGCAAACTGTTAAACTCATGACCAGAGGGTATTGAGCCATGGTCAATACTCACTATATGGTTGATGGTCATCCCATCCATAATGGTTGGATCCCCTATTAATGGTTATTATAAATCCCATTAAATCACCAGAGGGTAGTTTCGTCCGATCATTTTCCAGCCATGTTTGATGACACCATCTTTGAGGCATCGCTGAAGCGGAAGGCATCGCTCTGCTCATGTGCGGCCGTCGAGAGCAACGACCTATAGCTGGGTGGCCATGGAAATTGCTTGGGAAGTTGGGTTTATATGGCAAGCCCAACAAAAAGATGCAGACTGGTTGGTGGCTTTACCCATCTTGAAAAATATTAGTCACTTGGGGTGATTATTCCCAATAGATGGGGGAAAATCAAAAATGATCCAAACCACCAACCAGCAGAAAAGCGGGAAACCTAGAAATATGCATTAAATATCATCTATCTATAACAACCACCTGGCTACACTTTTCGACAGTATCTTTTTGGGGATCACTTTTTGAGCTTGTGATAGTCAAATATGTACTTTCAAAGGCGAGAAAAAATGAGAAAAACCATTTGAATCAAGAGTTGAAGAGTTGGAAAAGCCTTTGAAAGGAGGGGAGTTGTCATAATTTCCATTGCCAATGTTAGTCTGCTAGAGGGCATCATCAAAAGCCCCGTTTCTGCTGGTCATTTAGCCACCCTCCCCCCAAAAACAGGAAAAAATAGGGATGATAACAAAACAATTCTTAAGAAGTAAATAGGAATCCTAAAAATGGGGATTGGCATTAGCCTAAAAAAAAACAACACCAAATTCTTACATACCTTTGTTTTTTGGGCTGTACGATGTGATCCTGGAGCCTGGGCTGCTAAAACTACCACTTCCATAATTCTCTCAAAATGCTGGATACCTCCAATTCATGGCTATTTCATGGGGGAAAATGATCTTATCGACCATCAAATTTGCTTTTTTGTTGCCCCTAAATCGGTGCCTTCAACCCGTCTAGCAAAACTCCCAGTTCTTGATCCCGTTCCCGGTTTGTTGCTGAAAAGGTCCAAAAACCAGGATGAAAACTCCCAACTTTGGTGCTAAGATCGGATCATCCACCCTTTCAGCTGGGTCACTTGAAGTATTGCAAGCCTCCTGCGCCACGGATGCGCACCCCCATGCGCGCGGCCAGCAGTGCTTCAGGATCTTCTCGCACCTCCTGGTGGCAACGGTAAGTCAAGCTGCCAGGAACTGGTTATGACTAACATAGCCATGGTATAGATGGCCCATAGAAATAGATGGTTTACCGAACTTAAAAATGGTGGATCTTTCCATGGCGAACTGTTAAATAAGCAGATGCTAAACCATACTGGCTTTTGGGCCCCTAGTCGATTGGTAAGTTGGGTTATAACTGGCTTAAGTGTTGGTCTTATGGTTATGGGATTCTGACAAAGCACCATACTGAACTGGGGGATCCCAATGGGTTTCAATGCTAAGCATATTGACTACCCTCTGGTTATTTAACATAGCCATGGAAAATAGCCCATTTATAGATGATTTTCCCATTAAAACCTCCATTTATAAGGGATTTTCCATGGCTATGTTAAATAACCAGATGGTAATTTTGAAGGACTTTGGGATCCCCCCATGTTCAGAAACCTCTAAAAGGAAGAAATCTTGATCTGGAGGTGAAAGGACAGTTCTGGTTAAGGCATCACAAATTGGATACATTGGGGCATATAACCAACAAGATTTTGAAATATCACGTGCATAGCTTGGAAATTCGGTCAAAAAACAGAACGCAACCGCTTTCAGTGCACAGAATTAAGATGAATTAAGTCTATCTGCAATTACCGTAACCAGGATCCGGACTGAAACCGCCGAGATGGAGATCTCAAGCGGTTGATGTTGGGCTGATCTAACAGAAAGGATAGCCTCTGGTAATCATGGCCATGGCCAGTGAAAATCCCCAAAAACCAGTTACGGAAAGACCATGGAACATCATCTTGAGCTGGGACTTGTCCATTGCCATGTTTGATGATCAGAGGGTATGGATAAAGAATGGATAAACCCCTTAGAGCCTTAGAGTCCTGGATATCAGCAAGATTGAATTCGAATGCCCATAGCAGCAGCCTGTAGCGCTTCTTCATCCTTCAGCATCTCCTGTTTAGAGAATGAATCTATTTATTGATCTTTCAATCCTTCAGAGAAGATGCCTTTTTTCCCACAAAAACTTGGAGGATCATCCCACTTAGGAACTGGCGAACTGTTTCATAACTCTGGCTAAGGCAAGTCCCCAACCAATCAGGGTATCCCATGTATTTTCATGCCGATTGCGGCTTAGTTGTTTGGTAGCTGCTGGTAGTTGAATGATTTTGAATTTATCTACCCAAAATTCAGTAGGTCAGTAGTTTATCATACTCCTGAGGGGTCACATTCCCTCAGCACAACACGAAACAGCGACCAATCCCCGTGTCTACCAGGAATCATAAACCGTCGCTATGGCATTGAATAAATGGATTAGTTTAGGGAAGATCTTACAGGAAACCTGGTTGTGGCTCGTTATTTGCCCAACTACGCATTTACATCATTGATAGGTAATGCTATCATCTATCTCTCTGTCTATGTATATTTACTATATGTATAAATCAAATATACATATGTATATATATAGTGTACATGTGTATACGTATAAACATATATGTATATATGTATATGTGTATAGTGTATATATGTATATGTGTATATGTATATGTATGTATATGTATGTATGTATATATATACATATATATATATATATATCATTTCTGCATCTGTCCATACCTCTCCTAGTTATATCAATATATATATATGTTATTCAATGTGATTCCCTGCAGCTTCCGCAACGTCCCCGCCCTTCCTGCGGCATATATCTCAGGGCTTCGGCGTTGCTGCGCAGGGCAATCAGCATCAACTCCTAAAAAAATGCGCGGAGCCCGAGGACAAATGGTGGATTTGGAGAGGGAAAATGGTTGGTTAATATAGTTATCATGGAATAGACTGGATAGCTAATATCGTTAACATAGCTAATATCATCAATATAGTTGATATAGTTGCTGTAATATAGTTAAACATCGGAAAATGGTGGTGAGTTTTATCGATCAACTCACTTTTTTCCCACCCAAAAATTACGCTTAGATAATAGTTGTCCAAGCGATATGTTTGATAAAAATGTGGTTAAAATTAAAAGATATGGATATCAACCATCCGTATTGGAACCTAGATAAACCTGGGGAAAAAAAAAAACGTCACAGATAAGTTGGACATCCAGGTGACGAACCGCTTCGGACATCCAGGTGAGACGAAGTAAAGTGATGTTTGTTGGTTTGTAAACCCCATGGATAATATAGCTATAATGTATATATACATATATATGTATATATATGTATATATCCCCCAAAAACATCCAAAAAAACATACTTAACCAAGTTGTGTGCGTCAACTTAGATATCTATGGGGCCTATGGTTTCTGGCGGGTGTTTCATGTGAATGGGGAAAAGGATTTGCATAAGGAATCCCGGAAAAAGAAAAGATATTCCCAACAAAGGTTCCCCAAGTAGTGCATTTCCCATTGGGAAAAAAACAGAAACTTAAACAAACCCAGATTGGGGTTCCCCTATTTCCAGACAAACCCGCTTCAATGCTCCAATGCAACACATGATTTTGTTTTGCAGGGGCTGTATAAAACAATCAAAGGTGTATTTCAGGTTTCTTTTAAGACCTTGTTCATGCATTTGAGGGTGTATATCTATGTGTGTGTGTATATATATCTGGGCAAATTATAATAATTCACAAACCTGAAATAAGGCCATTTGGGGATGATTCCCCTTATTACCCATGATTCCAGTGAGGTCGCAGTGAGGTCGTTATAATTTACCCTTTTCCCCCCGTCAAAAGATCCGAAGCCCGAACAAAGTTGAGACTCCGGCCTGGTGCCGATCTCCGAAGAATGTGAAACTGGCCATGGACTCCTCAGTGGAAGACCAGACCTTGCAGCGGTCGTTTTCGCCACTCTCGTACTGTTGCAAATCCTTTCATCACCTCTTTCAGCGATTTCTTCCAACATTTTGTCAAATTCAATCCTGCAGGAATTGTCAAGGAAACTTCAGGCATCACTGGCAGCGTATCAAAGGTTTGGCTATTCAGGACATACTGTTGCATGTAAGCAGTGACTTCTGGTTGCATCGGTATGACTGGTCTTTGCAAGTACCCATAACTCTGCGTGGTTGCACCAAGGATATACAGGCTTTTGCAGAAGCCCTTTTGTTTCTCTGGCCAAGGGTCCCATGTGCACAGTTTTCGCACTTGTTGCAGCAGGATGGTAAAAGTGTTTGACGCTTCACCCAACCCCACTGTAAATTTCGCCACATCAGACCAATCAGCAAAAGTTTGTAGATATATATCTCCATTCTGCAGTTGACGTCTTAGTGGTAAAAGAAAACGTGTGTACATGGTAAAGGACACAAAAAGCTCCATCCATGTCATACCCGGGTCTTGCTGGTGAACCTCCTCTTCACGGTTCCACTGTACTTGCATCATCCATGCAAGGACGATGTCACAAGCTACCTTCCCCCAAGGTGAAAACTGAAAAAAGCAAACACCTGGCTGTGGTCCCTGCCAACAATTTTCCACCCTCCAAGAGGACAGTCTGTCCTTGGGGGTAATGTCAGCAGGTTTACGCAAGGCATCATGTACCTCCTGCTCTTTCCTGTTAGCCTGGAGAAGTGCAAAGCGCGTCCTTAAGGCCAAAAGGTACCGAAAAAAATCCTCCAAGTACTGTCTGTCCATCTGTATGTCTCTATGCATCTGGTCGGCAAGCTGAACAACCTGTGGCTGCATGTATTTAAGGGCATGTCCTGCTGCTTCATCCGCAAGGCGATTCCCCAAAATATCATACACTTGCAAGCTGGAATGATGGCTACCAATTTCTTGATGTGCTTTTACCTTACAAACATGTCGCTGTCCTGTGCGAAGGGCTCGCCACAGGCGCTGAATCAAGTCAAGTTCAGGCATATCATTAAGTTGAAACAAGAAATGAGCTTCTGCACAACGCTGGAAAGCATGGACCACTGCAGCATTGTCTGTCTTGACACATGTGTTGATGGTCCATTCACAGAGGCACACCACCGCTGACAACTCTGCACGATATATCGACTGATTCCCTGTGAGTCTGGCTGTGGCACAAATCATGAGGGAGGCGGGTATCATTCCAGTCCGTCTCCAAACTTCGGCATGAAAAGTACGCTGCTCATCAGAAGTGCATGTATCCATGATGATTGCATATGATCCGTATCGACAAGTGGCTGACGCAGGATATTGGAGCGCACCATCTGTGTAAAAAGTTGGCACAAAGCTCTGAGGCAGGTGCTGCAGCTTATCTCGCATCTCATCCGATATCATCGCTTCAGGCTGGATGTGGTGTAGGTGTTCAAGTAACTGCTGGTTTTCATGCTGAAGCAAAAAGGGCAGTTCGTGAAACTCCGACCCAGTTTCCATCATCCAGTCCAAGGTGGGCTGGAACTGTTGACGCACTTCACTGGCAACGGGGCAGTCCTATATTCTATGGGCTCTAGAGTCAGGTTCTCCACAGTAGAGGCATAAACCTGTGGCGTCTGCTGCCCATCTACTTTTTTGCACTTCCGTCTGAAAAGAAAGAGTCATATCTTGAGCAAGATGACGCTGTTCTGTGGCATTGAATTTCGCAACAACCTGTTTGGTATCCCAAACGTTGAGTCGCAACATTCAAGGTTTTCCTATCGGCATGGTGGAGCAAAACATCATGTCCCCAGGTATAGTTGGCCCATTTGGCAAAAACCGGCAAACTCGTGGTGGCCAGAGACAAAAAAAAAATTGCTTCTACTTGAATGGTGCCGGCAGCAGTAAAAGACCATCCTAATTTTGACAAGTAGTAGATCATGCATCCAATAGGTCCTTTGCACTGGGTGTGCAATCCAGTGTGTCTGCTGGCAACACACAAGAATTCCTTCTGGCAAGCGGGGCTTAAGGAAAGAAAGAGTTTTCTCATGGCTCTAAGGGACCTTAGGACTATGTCTAACATGGGGTCTTGCATCTTAGGGATGGCCAAAAGTGCCAGGGCAGCATTTCTTGTCTGGGAATGTCCCAGCAAGGCATTGGAGATCGCTGAGCGGAGCTTGCGTATGTGAACTTCTCCCAAAGGGATAACCTCAGTGCCATAAAGGGCCACTGGTAGCACTGAGCCTCGTGTCAATTGGGTTTTGGTGTCAAGTGGCAAGGTCAAAGCTTCTATCCTGGCAAGTCGCTGCGTGGCTTTGTCAAGACGTTGTTTAAACTTTCCCAGGTGAGGCACACCTTGGTACGTCATGACTGCACCTAGATCCATTGCGGACAATCTACGTTGGAGCTCATGGGCATACGGCTTAGTGGCTAAGGCTTGCGCCAAAATCGCATGCATTTCTGGGGAGGTGGCCCATGTCCAGCTCTTGCGCCAATCGATGATCATATCCGTCATGGTGGCAAATCTAGTGGTGCTATCAAGGATATGATGGTGCTCAGGTCCTGTTGTGGCGGCCCAGGACCAGTTATCAGCATAGGCCGATACAAATGCTTGGGGTGCTTGGGATCGCACCAGCAGGCTCCAAGCATGGGCCAGGGCCAGAATTCCTACTACGCTCCAGCTGTCGCCCTCAGGCATGCCATGGTTTGTGGGGATCTCAGGTGAACATTGGCGGTCAAGTTTCTAAATCCTAGTCAGGCCTTGCAGGGACTGAAACCACTGGCGGGTGAGTTGTGGGGGTATGCCAAGCCACTCTAGGGTCTTTCGCACCGCCCAGGGGGCAATAGTGTTAAAGCATTTGAGCAGGTCTATGGATAGCCCAGCAAATGGTGTGGCACGCCAATGGCATAGTTCTATGGCAAGTTGTTGACGCAGATACGCTTCAGCAGGCCCACGGCCTTTGAGAAAACCTGTCATATCTGGGGGCATGTGCATGGCAAAGTGTGCAAGGATTTGGTGTGTACATACTTTAGCCCACAAACGATACAACTGGGGTAGCACTGTGATTGGTCGGATTTGTCCCGCCGCAGGTGTTGTCATGACTTTGGCAATGGGAACCGTTATGGCAAGCATGGCATCAGCCGGAAAACCATCTGTCATTGCCAACAGGATACACTTAAGGCTTTGGACTGCAAGAGGTGGCAATTGTTGAAGTTCACTAGATGAAATTGCGTCCACTCCTCTGGCAGAGGGGACTTTTAATGTAGCTATTGCACGCTTCCAAAGGGCATCATCATCTAGATTCAGTGCTGGCGCAGGCATGTGTTGTGGGAGTTGTTGCAAAAAGTCATCAAATTCTTGTTGGGCCCCCATCCTCTCTCCATCGCTGTTCCAAAAAGGATACCAGTAGTTAGTAAGTTGATCTAACATCTGTCCTGGGTCTGCCTGGATCTTATCCTGGGTTATAGTGACTGTCTCAGGCAAGTCTGGCAGGGGTTGGCATGGCTTCAAGGAAATGGAAAAGGGATCTGTTTTTACGATTTGGCAGGATACTTCATGCATCACTACTGGGCAGGCAACTGCAAACTGTTTGGGATTATCAAGAAAGGCTGTCACTGTTCCATCATCATTCGCAAGAACTATTGCATCTTCACAAAGTTCCGTACGGATTTCTGTGAGTGGTGGCATTGCCTGTTCACGGATGCTGGCATATGCCACTCTATGTCCTCCAAGGGTCTTGTCCAAGTGTCGTGCATATTTGGCCCTATCTGCATGGATCTGTTTATCCCTGACAAGTTCACTTTGGGTGTGGTGCTTGAGCAATTGAAGCAAGGTGAAGAGATAGTCCTCCGTCGGGAGGAACATGGCTGGCGGCCCCAACTCTGGTTGGCACTGGCACCATGCAACAAAATGCTTTCTAAAGGCATATGAACTCAAAATGGCCTGCCATTCAAGGTGCAAATCATGCCATTGATCAAAGTGGTCTTTCTTGTTGGCAGCTACAAGACGTCCATAGAGGGACTGAACTCTCCTGACCTGTTTTACCTTGCGCATGGTGGAATGGCGGGCAATTTCATTGCTGGCAGCAAAATCTCCAGGCCTGGCAATTGTGGTCAGGAGGACCTTGTCAATTCGTTCGGGTTTCCTGGGTTTACGTCGACCTCTATAGGCCCTAGGAAGTGGTTGCAGTGCATGAGTAGAAACACCTAAGGAAAGTTGAGTTTGCCTATAAACTTGATCAGCTGCACATTCTACTACTTTGGCCCACGTCTGAAGGTCTTTCGGTTGGCCCAACTTGGTCTCAGCCAGGTCATAAGCCTGAGGGAAAAAACTTTCATCCATGCGCAAGTCAATCCTTGTTTTTGGCAGTGGCAAATGATATGCATGCAAGTCGACTTCTGGGATACAGGTCTTGAAAAGTACAACCTGGTGAGTATCAAAGTCACCAGGAGGGCATACTCGGATATCCCGGATCCACTTGGCTACTGTTGGGCAGCACATCGCATTATCTGGCCAGGTGGTGGACCTGCAGGTTGGTGGCATCGGGGTACCTGTTTGCTGCAGGTGCAACATTTTTAAGTCAGTGAGTCTGCGACCTTCCGCTTCTTCCGCAAGGATGGCCAGTGGATTACAATTGAAGTCCCCTAAGATGAGATATGGCAGGGCATAGTGATCAACAGCCGCCAGGGCTTCTAGAAGCAGGGCATGATTGGCCTTGTCTGTATTGGATTGTGCCAGTCCGTATATTACGACACACTGCACCTGGACATGGTTGAGATCAAGCAACACATGAACTAACCTGGCAGAGGCTTGCGTGGGTTGCGAAATGGTATCATCCAGGTGTCGGATGGGCCACTTGGCAAACATTGCAACTCCGGAAGCCTTTCCTCGGAGAGACGGTTGCATATCTGTGCGCTCTACTCGGTCTGGCAATGCCATGGACCACTTGGCTCTGAAGCCATCCGTACGCATGGCAGAGGAGAACTGGCGTTGCACCACTTTGGTAGCTGCTGTTTCACTTGCAGTGATGACATCCAAATCATTTTGCCGGATCAGTTCCCTATATTGCAAGGTTTTGGAGACAATAGATGTCGGGCTGGTGATTGCCCAGTTCAATTGCAGGTCTGGTCCTGGGTTATCAGCCTCGCCTACGCGTGTGGCAGTGAAAGGATCATATGTGGCACATCTGGTTGGCAAAATGCCTAGGCCGCTGCATGACAATTCTGTACAAAAAGGTAGTGATCTATGCCTAGCAGGCAATGGCTCTATACATTTAAGGCTGCATGGCACAGTGTATGGCTTACATTGCGGACAATGTATCTTGGGAACACGAATCCAATGGATATATTTCCCCTGGACAGTTGAGAAACCATACAAGCAGTTGTACCTAGACATGTGCTGCCATGCATTTGGCGTCTCAAGATAAACACAGAAACTCAAAATTGGCGGAGCACTACATATCTCGCACGGCAAAATGCTGTGGTTGGCTCCGACAGCAGTCGAATGTCAATCATCCATGGCATCATCGGCCGGTGCAGGCCGTTTCTGAGAAATGAGCAGATGTTTGAGCTCTGCCATTCTCTCATCCATCATCTGAGTATTCTTTTGGAAAGAAACATCAAGCGATTTGGCTACTTCAATCTTGAGTGCATCCATGGTATGAGCGACTTGTTGAACATGCTGTTTCTCTCTAAGCTCTGCAGCTTGGAAACGTGCGTCTGTCTGTTTGATCATGGTCTCTTGGTTGATTGCAAGCTTCTCGAGCTGTTGCTCTATGGTTTTCAGCTTTTGATCCTGCGCCTGAAGTCTGAGCTCAGTGGGGCCATCAACAGTGCGACCAGTACTTGCAGCAGCTTGTGATGCTTGAGGTCTTGTGCCTGACCATTTGGCCCAAGGATCACCAATGTCAACAAATTCCCTGGTTTTGGTGGCTTTGGGGCCAACCAGCAATGGACCATTCTGCTGAGCACGTGGTGGAAGCCATCGGATCAAGATAGCCTGAGTGTTGAACATAAGCAAACCTTCTGGGGGTGCATTGTCAGATCGCATGAGCATGGATTGCGGTCCCAAAGCCCTGATTGGCTGTGCAGTCCATCCTATCTTGGCACGCCATTGGGTCATCATGGGAATGGTCACTCCAAACGGTAAACCATCAACTCGGTAAACATGTTCCCCTGCTTGTTTGATGGGCTGCGGCTGCTGTGGACACAGGAGCTGCCACGCTGCTGCAAAATCAGCTTCAGTGACTCGAATACCTAAGGTCTTACGTCCTTTCACCAGTCCCAGGGGGTTGGCAACTTTTGCACTGGACACTGCAGCTTGGCAAGAATCACAAGACAACCAAATGACTTGGTAGCCAGTGTCGAGACGACCAGCAGAGTTCTTTGGGGTACAGAACAGCTTGTTGAACCCTGACTTGGCCAGCAGCTTATGCAACTTGTCTTTTGGGACCGAACAATGGACCTGAATCGTGGCAGCCTGATGTGGCGGACAAGGGGATTTTCCCTGACGGAATGACCTGCCCCAAATGCTCAAAACGCAATCCGCAAGATTTTCCTGGTCCAAAACTTGCCGGATGAAAGGGACTGTTCGATGCAGCGCTTCGGCCCATGGTTCAGGTTGAAAGTCATCCTTGTGCAAGGTGATGGCTACCAGTGAGCAATGATCCGCACTGATTTGTTTTGGGTCCCCCTTTTGATAAGTCACCAACTTGGTGCCAAGCTGATACAAGTGGCAATGCAACAAAACCATGTGTCCATCCAAGTTTCTGCATGGGACGACAACATCCTCCCCTGTCACAGTGGTGCTGGGAGATTTTCCAATCACGAGGAGTGCCAACTCATCACTGCTGATCTTGTCGGAGGTGGAGAGCCAAGGTTCTGCCTGGAGGCTGGAAAGCAAACAAACACCTGTGGCCTGAGGTCGGACGGCGGAAACTTGAGGACATGGTGTCCCATCCTCATTCTGGAAAAAGGTTTCCAAGATGTCAAAATCTGCGGGATTAATGTCTCCTTCACCTTTCCTTCTTTTGGGCTGATTCCAAGGCAACCCTTGAGGCAATTTCTTGGTCTGCGGCTTAGGCAATTCTGGCATGGCAAGGTTAACCTCCGTCAACAGTGTGCGCAAGGCTGTGGTTTTTTGTCCACCTGGTGGCATGGCCGAGAACTGTTGCAGCTTTTGCAGGCTAAGTTTGTTGGTGAGCGTTTCAACTGTTTGTGTGACCCAAGTCAGGTCAAAACCCATCTCCAAAAGGAATGAGGCAATAGCAGTTTGTGTCAGTATCTTGTGTTGGTTCTTCGCACCACCTCCTCCATGCATTTGTAGCACTACATGCAATACTACTGCCTGACGTCTTGATTGCATTTCCAAGTCACGGAGGTAGGCTTCAGGCATGATCTGTTTGGCTTGATGGACAATCCTATGCTGGGCACTACCATTGGCTGGTGTCAATGCATGATGAAGGAGCTTGATGATCATGGCAATGGTAAAGTCACCGGAGAGCTCAGCGTTAAACAGCGGTCTTGTGGTCCACTTGATCAAGACTGGCTTGCTACCTTCTTGGGGCAGAGTTTGATTGACTGCACAAACTATGGATCGGAATGCCAGTACCGAAAGCTGCACTGCAAAGGCATTCGGGGACATGACACCATGTGTGCGACATGGGACAAACTGGATCATGACTCCATCCGGACAAGGGACACTTTGGACGGTGCGACCTAAAAAGCTCTGCATGTCCAGTGGCACAACTGCAGTCCAGAAGTCAGCAATGGTCTGCAAGCAAATAGGATCACCTTGATAGCAAAGGCAAAACGCATCATTGTCCGAGTTCCAGTGTGTCTGGACAGGGCAAAGTTCCAAGGCAGCAAGCAGTTGCAAAACTGGGCCACGAAATTCACCATTGCAAATTGGTCTGGTCATGATAGCTGTGTGATCTGCTGTGCATTGATGTGGTTCCAGCCTCCCAAATTGGTCAAAAAGTTCATCAGCAATCAAAGAGACTTCCGGATGGTTTTGGATTGGAACTGCATGTTCCATCTTCATGAGTGTCATCTGATGATCCACCAAAATTTGTACAAGCACATCTCGGTACGGATTGCCAAAATCTACCGGACACGGACGGGGACGCAAAATGGTGAGACCATCCAATGCATGCAAATCCGGAAACTCACTTGCAAATGCATGATTCCACGGTGTTTCAACTACAGCGGCTGGCAAATCGGATGCAAACCAAAATGACTGAAGGAAGGCCAAACCCTGGATCTTGGCTTGCAGGATCACATTGGGCGGGCATTCGGATGCATTTGAGGATGCAACTGAGATGGCACCAGAAACTGCACTGGCATCAAACTGTGTGTCGGGCAGGTCATCCAGTGTCGGCTGCACTGGTTGCATGTCACGTGTACCTACCTGTGGAATCCATACCTGCAAGGGCTGTTGATCATCCATGTGGTGGAGCGAATTCAAGCTTTCAAGGAATGGCTGCACAGGTACGGTGTCAATCCGGGTATACAGCTCACCTTGTGGAACCTGAAACACTTGCATCTCATTGGCCTTGATTCGCCTCTGCAGGAAAGCAAGCACTGCATCATGAATAGAAATTGTTTGTGTCAAATGTGGACCGAGCATCGCAACCAAAGGGATCATGGCATGAATGGGCAGTATGGAATTTCCAGCAGTGCGCCATGCATGTTTCAAGTCATGTGAGACGAACATCCAATCAATGACGCCATGAAGCAAGTTGACTTCAGCCGGATGGAAAAATCGTGCTCCTTGAGGCATGGTGTGATCGTGCAAGAAAAATCCCAGGTATGTGTGTTCATCCAAGTGTGCATTTGGCAATTCATGCTGACTACCATATTGGGCCATAAATGTGGGTAGGTGCATTTTATGTCCATAAATGCGGCTGCTCAAGACTTCCGTTGGTGTCTTGGTCCTACCATGTCTGCCAGCTTTGATTGGATCGGATGCCACTTTGTACACTGCTTCAGTGATTGCCAATTGCTGTTTTGTGTCTTCATCCCATTGTCGAAGGAACACTGCATGATCTGTGTCAATAGTGGGAAGGCGCCATGTTGGAAATGGCACTTGTGGAAAACTGGAATGCACTCTAATTGCTAAGGCAAGCCATCTTGCTCTGGCAACACCTAGGCTGTTACGTATATCCACTGTTTTCTGCCACATGAGCCTATATCCTATCCACCTGATGGCCTTTTCGATGAAGTGCTTCTGATGGTGCATAGCAAAACCAGCAACATTCTCAATCGCTATGTAAGTCGGTCGCAAAAACCTACACTTGAGAATGGCATGGAGCATGAGGTTTCCTTCATGTTTCTCAAGGCCCAATCCTGTAGAAGCAGAGGACCATGGTCCACATGGTGAGGAAATGGTCACCAAATCAACCTTGATGGTGGAAATTGCCCGGGTCCAAAAGTTGGAGCATACATCATCACAAATCACCCAGTTACCATCATAGTATGTCAGGATGTTTTCGGGGAGATCTTCTTTGGGGCAAACAAAGGCGGCACAATGATTAATGGCATATGTCTTGGCAATGGCACGGTCAATCTCTATCCCAATGGATCGGGATGGCATTCGGATTTCGTTGGTGAGGAATCTCAAGGCTGAGGACCAACCTCCTACCCCTCCGCAGAAAAAATCCACATGTTGCAAGCTTCGTGGCAAGTTCCCTGGATTGTCTGCAAAAAACCAACTGGAATGTTCATCATAGAAAAAAGTGCGCACATCCAGATCACTCTGAAAGACCTGGCACCCCCAGATCTTGACATGTGTTGGTGGCAAGGCTTTCTGCGTATCCCAAACCAGCATGAGGTCATCATCCCCTGGGGTGTCTGCTGGGACGGTCAGGAAATCATGCATAAAGGCAGTGACCCCAAATCCTTCTGGAAACATCTGTTGGAATCCTAATCGCAACTCATCATCTGCAAAATTCCTGGTGGTGACATCTATCAGAAGGTTGGTTCTCTGGAGAAAAGGATCTGACCCCTTGGCACCATCGCAATCAAACTCCTGTAGAGCTTCAAGCAGCAACTCCGGATATGCCATGGCTCATTCGAATCAGCGTTGAGCGCCGACACCAAGCTCGGCCCGAGGAGCCTGAGCCGCAGAGCTTAAATTTAGAAAGCTCGTTACGCTCACCTGTTGACATGTTCTGAACACATGCTTACTTAGGTGTGTTACGGGCTGAAACTTTGCCTAACGTCCACCCGGAGACGCACTCTTTTCTCGGACTGACTCAACGAGAAATACAGGTGACCGCCAAGAGGTGCCCATGTCAATCAGTCTGTGATTGTGTACATACTACTAAACATTATTTGGTCTTGGCTTAGTCAATAGGCGCTATTTTGTTTCCAAACCTATGGACACCATCTTGAAATCTTGAAACTACTGGATGATAGGAACATAGCCAGCGGCAATCTGTAGAGCCGCGGCCAATGTTAACATCAACCGATGATGATACTGTACTATACGTTCGGACACTTGAGATCCGATGATACACTCAGCCGTCTGCAAGCCCATCATCTGTAATGGCTGCAAACTTCGAGTGAACCTCCTCTCTTGAAAATTCTGGTCTCTGAAACGACGGATCACACGCATACCCCACGATAGGCTCTCAGCAACCTGCTCTTGTGTAAGTGCCAGGTAAGCATTTGCCATAGCAGGATCAAGCAACCGTTGTCCCAGAAAATACAAGTCAAACTGCAGGTTATTGATCTGTAAGCTTACCAACTTGCTCGGTGTTGCAGTCAATTGCTCCGAGTCCAGTGATACAAACGAAACACCTACGTTCCTTGCTTCTCCAGAAAATCGTTCGATGATGACAGCAATGAGATTTGAATAAAAATTGATACCCAAAGCTGCGTTCAGATGGCTGTTCAAGAATGGACCCACCAGATCAAGTAGATTGTTGGGTATATAACTCGACAGTCGCACCCGAAACTGATCTTGATTCCCAGTCAGAAGCAGATTGTACGATCGCGCTAGGCAGAAATACCTAACACGGTGAATACGAGAGCGTCTTTGACGATAGCCCCACACCAAAGTGATAGCCATTTCAACAATCTCTCGAAATGTAGGTTGCGGAGTTTGCACATAGCCCCACATCACAATCGCAACTTCTACTGGAAGCAGCGAGTACAAGCACAAGTAAATTGCTCGATTGTACACACCGCAAGGAGTGCATCTTCTTGACCACGTATTTCCAACTGCTGGTGTTAACAAGGTTCCAGGTTGTGAATCCTCGTAAAACAGCGGAAGTGGAGTATCCAAATAGCGTAAACCTTCAAACTCTAAAGAACCAGCAACCTGAGAATCCCAGGTGTTGATCGTTGAGCTCGAGAACGTTGGATACAACACTCTGAATCCACTGATCTCAGCAGGGAACATCTTCCATAATACATCCGGTATCTGAAGTACTTGTGGTAGAGGAATTTGATAATAGAAGGCCACGTTCTGATAGATACGTCTCAGCAGAGCTGCTGTCACATCAATGACTAGCAGTGGCAGAGGCATAACCGTCAGCTGCATGTATCGTGAAGCTTGCTCAACGACACTATTGACTCTAGTGCCCATGACAAAGAATATGCCAATGGTGTTATGATCAACCATCTCACGATTTTCACCAAAACAAGCGGACCGGCTACAGCAAGGAGTTCTTTTCCCGCTTCAACGCGATCTCCACTTCTTTGCTGACTGGCTTCTTCTTGCTCTTGGACTTCTTGCTTGGAGTGTCCATCTCTGCGGGCTCGACCACGAGGTCCTCCTCCTTTGGTTTTTCCTCTTCGGCGGTTTCTGTCGCCTTTGCCTCCTCTGTTTTCATGATCTCTTCCTTCTCTTTTGTTGACAGCATCTCCCAGTCTTCGTCCTCGACCGGTTTCTCTGCCTTCTTCTTTGGTTTCTGACTCGCTATTGTCAGGATCCCATTTCTGAGGATCTTTCTTCCCTTTTCCTCTTGACCCTTTTCTTTTGCCTTTGCCTTTTGACTTGCCCGATGCAGTTTTCGTAGCTGCTTCGGAGCCATTGCGGGCCAGGCTTGAGCCAAAATGGCTACGGTATAATTTACCCAGATATATATATATATTATATATGTACATAGAGAGAGAGAGAGATACAAAAGACGGGGGTTAGACATCCACCCATAAATATGTGTTTTTTTTTTCCGGGCGGTTTGTAGTTTGCACCCACCGTTTTTTTTGACGGTATGAACATCACCTAAGATTTGGCTAGAGGCTAGATGAACCCCGATTTTCCGCGAAGATTGTGGATATGAACCACCACCAACGCAAATTGTGACCGTACCATGCCATACCCATGTTATGATATGAAACCAAGTTTTGACCATAGCACCTGCAGCTGTCTATGGCAAACTCACAGGGCAGGTTCCTACATAAAAATCTGGAGAAGGTCGGCGAAGGTTCCATTGTTCTGCTTAGGGCTAGTTCGTCAGTGTCCAAAACGGGTGAACTTTGTTTGCCCTGTTTAGCCATATATAACCCATAATCTCCAAATGGCAAAACAGGAGTTTTGGATACTTTTGGGACACGTCCATCACTTAAATCTCTAAGTTTGACTGTCAGCAAGTTCTACCGCATTCTTAGCACGTCCGAGCTGTACCGCTGTACCGCTGGTGCCGAGCTTCTCGGTCGTGTTTCAAGGTCTCGTCCGCAAATTTGAAAGCTTGACCTGCTGGGACCCCCAGTCGGTAGCGCTCAGTTGCCTAACAAAAGTGGCTGAAAAAACTATAGTTTTTGTCATGGTAGATATAACATGATATACTGCTATACTTAATGGATGTTCATGGGGTTTATAAACCAACTTATAACTTAACTACGGGGCCCCCAAAGACCTGCTACTTGGGGTGACCCAGGAATCGCAAGTGGCGACCATCTTGCCTTATCACGTAGGTCCACGAGTTGACCCGTCTCTACCAAGTTCCCTAAAGGCCCATTTACCCCTGTAGTTCACATCAAAATAGCTGGGATTTATGGATGTTCATCCCCCTAAAAATGGTATTAATAGGTATTGATCCATACCCATATATATATATTGATTTCCAAGCTTAGGATTTCTGGGAATTTCCCTTCCAAGATGTGGGGATTTGTCCAATTTGGTCTATCACTTCGTGGCCTATATAAATTCAGAGCACAAAACATTGGAAAAACACAGTGTTGCGCGACTTTTCTACGTTTCTTCTGATTCTTTCTCTTTTGACTCTTTCTCTTCTCTGCCTCTGCTCACCTCTGCTTTTCCATCTGTCCGTATTGTCGGAAGTTTGACTTCTAAACTTCCTTCGATCATTTCCCCATTTGTGCCGTGTTCTAAATGTCTTACATCCTGGCACCAAATAAGGAAATGCTTGCGCCATTGCTTACGTTTTGCTTATGCGCACACAAGTGTTGCTTACGCGCATATCTTGTCTTACGCGGAGCTTACGCTGGCTTACGCTCACCAGAGTTTTGCTTACGCCACACCCTTGCAAGGGTCCCCTTCCTAAACATGAACACATCAAAGTCACACAAGGATTTAGAACGTGGCTCATGTGGACCCCACCTTCTTGGGTGATCGCTTCTTTCACAATCTCCCGCTCCGCTTTCAGCTTCTCACCCAGCAGTTCGAGGGCCCAGCCATTCCTGGAACGCCATGGTGGAGCCAACCCCATTGAAGTCAGGGATTCAAAAATGAAAAAATCCCAGGCTGCAAAAGAAGAAATGTAGAGAAATGTTTGAAACCACCAGCTATAGTAAATAATGACATGGTTTATCACATCTTATGACACACCAACTGAGATGCACATTGAAGTAGAGAACACATCGAGGAAAATCCGGGTTCACCAAGATGACACATCGCTGGTCGTTCGGGACGCTTCCAATGACGAAAGCTGGCGCCAAAAAACGCCCCAAGAAGCCCCATAGAAACATATTAAAATCATGAAAATCCCGGAGGCAACCATAGAAAAACCCCATGGAAAATCCCCGACGATTTGAGGCAACACTGGTCTTCTGGTTGGTGGTTGACCAACCCCTCTGAAAAATGAGGGAGTTCGTCAGTTGGGATGATGAAATTCCCAACTGAATGGAAAGTCATAAAATTCCATGGTTCCAAACCACCAACCAGACATCAATTGAGGTCTCCAAGAATTTTTCAAATCAATTTTCTGACACCCCAGTTGCGGACCGTGCCAGCCAGGAGACTGTCTCACTGCCATAAGTCCCAGGTGTCGATCTCCCTTCTGCTCTTCCGTAGCGAAGCGGATGGCCAAACCATCACGTTTCAGCGCCGCCTGCGAGACTTCGAACGGAAAATTCATTGGAAAATCCTCTCTGGAAATGATTTTATTGAAAGGTTCAAAAACATGTTCCAACATGAAGGCATAAAATCCTGGACAATCCCGTGTGCATAGATGATGATTGTTGAGGGCTTCGGGCTCCTGGCCATTGAGCTCAAAAATCGGCTTTCGCCCAAAAATCGGCGAGAACGCCAATGTGAGTTTGTCTAAAACCTGGGTACATGATCTGGGGTGCTTCCCACATTTATGGACCAACCAAGTTCCATTCTTCATTCAATGGATTGGTTCAATGGAAAATTTACAGGAAACCATCGTATTTACCATGAAAACCAATGGGTTTTCCTGTAAATTTTCCACTAAACCAATCCATTGATTCATGGATTACATCCCCATTCTTTGACGATGAACTCCTCATCTTTGGGGGCACCCAATTTCACAAAGAAAGTCACAGCTTTGACATCGATTTGTCGACCCAATTTCACCATGTTTACCCTCTGGTAATGACTAACATAGCTATTGAAAATGGCCATGTATAGTGAGTTTTCCCATTAAAAATGGTGATTTTCCATAGTTATGTTAAATTACCAGAGGGTAATCCTTCCAAAGTCAACCCAAATCAAAGTTTTCACCGTTCTTCACTCGTGTTTCACCATCTTTTCAGCATTGTTTCACCATTGTTTTACCGTTTTCGCCATGGTTCACCATTTGGGGGTTTCCTGAAATGGGGCTACCCCAATAGCTGGATGGTTCTTTTCATGGAAAATCCCAATCGAAAATAGATGATTTGAGTGTACCCCCATGACTTCGGAAATCTCCATATATGGAATTAAATATATCCACTATTTTTACATCCATATAAACCATCCTAATAGTATCATAGATATACTATAGATATACGATAGATATCTACCCACATCCATATAGATACTATACTATAGATATACTATACTATAGATATACTATAGATATACTATAGATATACTATAGATATACCACAGATATACTATAGATATACTATAGATATACTATAGATATACTATAGATATACTATAGATATACTATAGATATACTATACTATAGATACTATCCATATATATATATATAACGGCACCTCCAGAGCCTCCAGAATCACCTGATCCCTCAAATTGCACCTCCAGGACCTTCGGATCCCTCCGCGCAATGCCCAGGGCATGCTGCAGGGACCTGCCGTGCTGCTGCACGGCGGCCAAGACGATCTCGCTGTCCTGCCTGGACTAACGATGTGACCGTGGTCACATCAACAAGCCGAAGATGTGGAAGATGTGTTTATCTATAGTTAAGAGTTAATATCCATTATATATATAGTTAATGGTTAATATCCCATATCTTATACTTAACGGTTAGTATGTGTTGATGTCCCATGGTATTTAACTATATATTTAACTATAGTTTGGGAATATTTAACGGCTAATAGTGAGAATAGATATGGAACATATCCTATATCTATAGCTAATAGTTAATATATCATATCTATATAGTTAACATCCACATGATATTTAACATATTAATAGCAAGATATGGAAAAGATCAGCCATCTTATGATGGCCCAATTGAACTTGGAAGGTCCCAGTCACATACATTGGGCAACAGTTGCAAGGTGGGGTCCCAAACCTTCGTTGGTTTATATGATGATTGCTTGGATGTGCATCCTACTTTGGATCCGTGGTTTATAACCCACATAGAAGCCATATAATCCCATGTATAAGTGTGGGCATTCCATATGTATATATATATACATATATATATTAATATAATATATTAATATTATTGGAGTGTATAACCCAGTTTTAATAGCATTTTCCATTATAACCCATCCAGCTATTGGGGTACCCCCATTTTTGGAAAGCTCAAATATTTTTCTTAGGGAGTACTGCACCTGGAGGATCATCAGTGGTTAGGAACTGAGGTTCTAAGCCATGTGAGCAGATGGTATGTATAGTAACCCTCCAAAGAGATGTCAATCATAGGTTCCATCAGAATAGGGATGTGCCTTGGGAATGGCATGGGATGGTATGGTAGGTACATTTGGTATTTGGCCAAAATGGCGCCCAAATTCGGGTGAAAACAATGCCTGCAGCCTGGTGAGGACTCAGTGCACATTTCCGGATGGCGCGCAATACGTCAGTAGTTGGTTTCCATGCCAAACTTGATCAATTGGGATATGGGACCCCTAGAATTATCTCGGTAAATTATGAAATTATCTCACAATTATTATAATTGTTTATTATAATCTGTTAGCTAATCATAATTATTATATCCCTTATAACCATACTATCCCGAAAAAATCCGCTCACCATCTATACAATCTTCCCTTGGCCGGCCGCTTCTGAAATATATAAGGCCCTTATGGGGAGAATCCCCAAGCGTCCCGGGGTGGCTTCCTTGTTATCCGGGAACATCCCCATATCTGATGCTTGCTGCTGGTTGATATGTGGTTAATCTATTGTTAATAATTGTTAATATGATGGTTATTATATGGTTAATGATGGTTAATAATAATCTGGTTGGTGGTTGGTATACCCACCCCTCTGAAAAATGATGGAGTTCGTCAGTTGGGATGATTTTTTTCCCAACTGAATGGAAAGTCATAAAATTCATGGTCCAAACCACCAACCAGTGTTCTGTTACGCATGTATATCCGGCTGGTCCAGCTAGTTCATAACCCGATTCATCACCAAGCAATTCACCTAAAGATGGATGAAAAAGCAAGGATAGTCGCAGAGTTTTTAAAGGGGGTTCATTAAGTATTGGCAGAGGTCCCGGATTTTGCTAAACCATGGTAACCATGAATTAGGGGGTCATTCCCTCCAAGAGTCATTTCTGAGACTTTTTTATGGTACAATGTGGGGCCCTCCAGTGATGTTAGTTGGTTTATAAACCCCATGAATACTCTAGTTATAAGATGTTATTTGCGTACCATAAACCATAGTTATCTGAGTTATAAACCCCATTAAAAAACAGCCGAACTTGGCGATGCTGCGCTGGGGCACCGCAGCTCGGTGGACAGCAGGGGCAGCGTGGAGGGATCTCGCTGCACAGCAGCCAGGGCGACCTGACCAACGATGGAGGAAAATGGCGGAAAAATGGAGGAAAAATGCTACAAGGTGGTGCCCCCAGTGATGTTAGCTGGTTTATAAGCCCCATTAACTATAGATATATCTACCATAAACCATAGTGAAATTGGAGTTATAAACCAACTTAGCTAACTATGGGGCACCACCTTGTAGGGTCATAGGTTCTATATGAATGGTAGCTTTAATGGTAGGTTCTATATGAATGGTAGGTTAAGCATGGGTTTTAATGGAGGTTTAATGGTAGGTTCTATATGAATGCTAGCTTAAGAATGGGTTTTATCATGGTTTTAATCTATGTTTTATGGTTCAAGACGGATAAGAATGAGATAATCATGGGGTTAACCAGTTAACCACCAACTTTATGGGGATTTGTACCTATGAGTAGATATGATTTTCAGCTGTCCCAAAATGGCCGAGGACCACTCAGGGTGGCCTCTTGCCAGACGCACTTGCGCTGCCAGCCACATTCCACTCACCATACGGATATCATTGCGATGATAGTTGGGGTAATGATAGGGAAAAATTCTTGGTGGTTTAAACTATAAAATATAGCAAATCATGTTTGGAGGATACTGGCAATTTTCCGAACTCAATGGAAGTTTTTTGCTGGCAAAACCATCCATAAATTGAGGATATTCTAGCCAGCCAATTTGAATTACCAGAGGGCACTAAGCCACATCAACAACAAAATCTCCGATCAGAAGATTCATCTAACTAATTGGTACTCAAGCGACTAAAAATGGGATGTCCTTCCTTCAAAGATTTGGACATAGCCTGGGAAAAAGGTGGATAGAACCAACAAAAATGGAGCTATACCAAGAAAAGTTCGACCATCACCAAGGAAATTAGAGTGAGTCGACGAGTAGTGAGTATCACCAAGAAAACGACCATGGGCCAATGGCAATGGAATTCACCACACAAGAAAAAAAGGCTGAGCATCGGCGACCCGATGGTTGGCAATCATCCATGTAGCTCCTAACAAGGAATGCTGATCCATCCGCAAGCTCTCCCAATAGCAATGAACTCGGGGCAACAAAATCAAGCATCATGATCAACTTTTCTCGATCGCACAGGTACATAAGCTTGCCTGATTCTGAAACTTGCCACACTCATCTGATGGGCCGACAGGTGTCTATTCATGGGAGATCCTTTCGACCTCATAGATTTTGTTCGGAAAGCCTGAGGTCACTTTTGATTGATGATTTGTTCCACGGTATCTTAATCGTGATAGATGTTTGACCATACACAGTTGTGTATCTATATCTATATACGATACAGTACATGCGATGATGATAATTCAACTGTCGTCATCACACCCTGCCATTCTCCCAAGGAAGATCGGATGAGCCGTTAGGAATCTCCAGCCTGCGCAGCATCCCAGAAAGCCGAAACGATGGGACTACTGCAACTACGACAGGGTCCTCTCCTCCTCCTGTTCCGCTGGAGGAAGGTATCTGCCGTTTCGTCGTCAAGCGGCGAAGTCAACCAAGTGAAAGTGTCACCAAAAAAGCGAAGTTTATTCGATGATCCGATTGGGGACTGATTTGGATTCGTGAACTCAGATACTTATTATACAGAACAAAAATCATCGAAAGCTTCACAAACGACATGACTGTGGAATTGGAGGTGGCACAGAAATGCACACATAGATCATTCATCTACATGCTTGCAGCTTCTTCCAGCTATAAGCATCTTTTGCCACGAATATATATACATGTATATATATATATACATATGTATAGGGAGGTTTCCTGAAACAGGGGTACCCCGAAATCATCCATGTTTATAAGATTTACATTCTAAACTACCTATTTTTGGGTACCCCCATTTATGGAAACCCCCATATATCATGTGTCATTTCCTCCAATAACATACCTTGCTGCGTTCAAAGAGCGCAAAAACACTTCGTTGACCAACATCCCGCCGCTATCTTCAAATTCAACGAAGACACTCAACGGCCTATCAGAAGACTCCGAGGCATATAATAACAGGGGTTGGTAAATGTCCGGACGAAATGGTGATTTTAGTGCCATCACCTGCACAATTCTTGGAGACGACTCAATGATTAACCTAATTCTTTCAGGTGCTGTTGCGAAACTCGCTACTTTCTAAGTGATTCTTGAAGGTAAGTCAATGTTCAGTCGAGGGTCGCTTGGGACATTTTACGACATCTTATGACAGTTTATTGTGACGCTTTCTTATGACAAGTTATCACGTGTTCTTTCACAAATTACCGAGTTATCCCCACCAACTGGCATTCTATCTCAATCTGCCATTCTTTATGGCATTCTATCTATTTCTATTTGACATATTTTCTGACATCCTATCTGCCATTCTATATGTGGCGTGTGTTCGGGTCCATGCGTGCCCAGCTCCGGTAGAAAAAAAAGGGGGGCGTGCCGTGCCGGTGCCGAGCTGGCGGCGAAGGTGAGATTCGTTGCACCTTTGTGTTAAAATCTCGAGACCCGAGACCGTGGCAGGTGCGGAGAAAAAGACAAAAAAAAGACAGGAAGAATGACTGGTAGTTTCTAAGTAGCTCTATTGATTTACACTAAGTAAGTGAGTGACTGGTTTCTAAGTGAGTTCTTGTAGCCATTTCACCAGCCCTGAAGAATGATACGCCTGAAACACATCGTGACCACGCGTGACGTAGCGGCTGACGCAGTAACGACGTAGCCACGGCACATTGGCCTTGCCGCATGGGGTGCAGCTCGCAGCAACCGATCTGGGTGAACACCAAGCTGTGGAAAGATGATGCAGCCATCAAATGGAATGGCTGAACAGGGGATTTAGCATCAAACATGCTGGTTTTAATATATATATATATGTTTTGATGGGTTCATCAACGATACGGATTTTTCCTGCATCAAAATAGGGATGTGACATATGTGACAAAGTGCAATCTCCAGGAGTGCTTAGTACACTGGGGGCTCCGGGCATCTCAGGGGATTGATATCTTCAGATGCTGGTATGAAACCGAGAATCTAATCAGGATGGACACCACAATGAATGGGTGCCTGGAATTCACTCTCCAATCTATACAGTAATTCAGCCGGTTTTTTCGGCCGGTCGGGATATCGAGAAGGAGGCCTGTTCTAAAATGTCCAAGAAATGGATTGTTTGCCAGGAAAATTGGCCAAAAGATGGTTTGGTTGAAAGTAAGATCTACAGGAAACACCAGTAGACCCAAACCACCAGATATAATCAGTTGTAGTCATACTTGGACGTGCAGTTGAGGTGACTTTTATGGGTATAACCGGTATAACCATGGTATACCATGGTTATAAACCCCATAAGTATCCATAAGTTGGGATATAATCCCTTTAACTATAGTCATGTATCCACTTAATTGCAACTGGAACTGCACTTGAAACTAGCCATGTCCGTTTTGAGGCTTCCGTTCAGCAGTTCCCAGCTTGGTGACGGAGCAAAAGCTCGGGTTCGCTCGGGTCGAACGAATCAACACTATTGACAGTTGGCGCCGTGACAGCACAATTGTCTCAAGGATTTTAAGTCAATTGGCCTGAGAACAATCGCCAACCTGATGATGAGTGAAGGGTTCTTTGTTCCCTCATCACCAGGGGAAGGGAGGGGACCAAAAGTGGACGCCTAAACTGTGTGCAATGCTTCACAGGAGGGGATGTTGACTCCTAGAGACTTACCAGAAACTGATTGTTGCTTGCTCTCTCCATACTCGATACTCTCCTCCGTTGAACACGAAGAACTAGGGTTCTAGACAAAAACAATACATTGCTATAACTATATATGTCAATGTGTGGTTGTGTGGTTGTCTTGAGTGATTTACTATAGAGTTTTACCAAACATTTACATTCTGGGGTCCTATTTGGGTTCTGAAAATGAGTACCCCTAAAATAGATATAGATAGTTGTATCAGCATAATTCATGGTAAAATCAGCATTTGATTGCATGTCATTGCTGGAGAGCGTCAATCTTTGGTCCACGTTTGCCCAAGCTCAACGGGGCGCTTCGATAGGACTAGCAGCCCACGATGCGCTAAGTGTGGAAGGGGAGACCGAAGACCGGTACGACCAAACTGCTAAGGCAACCATGTCTGGTTTCCAAGGTATCTTCTCTGAATATGTCATACGTGAACATGAGATATCCAATACACCCAATCAGGCAAGGATCGATTCCATATCGGGTCTCTTCTTCAAAACGAACAATCTACGCCCAAGGTTTCTCCTTTCTCAAAGATGTGGCCCAACTATTAGTCGATTCCGGTTCGTTAGGATGAAAAATTCTGATCTACCTTATAGTCTATAATAGTTCACATCATAAATAGCTGGCGAGCTGAACATGTCTTCCACCAGAAAAGCGATTCATCTCCATATCACCCAAAAAAGTCTGCCGCGACTCTGGTTGTACCCACATTTTTTTCGGGTCATCCATCCATTGGAACCGAAGTGCGCCGTCGTCGACACCACTGCATATTGCGACCCCAGCAGTGACAGGAAACGACCAGGAAACTGTCTACGCCACAAATGAAAGAAACTGACATGTTTCGCATCGTTTCAGCATGTTTCATCATGTTTCACCCTAGACTTCCCTCACAAAACAATAAAGAATTGAAAAATGCACCGTTTCCTCCATGTCTTCCACCGCTGGGTCACCGAAATTGTCCCAGGCGTCACTGCAACACGAAGGGCCGTTCGCCCCACATCGGCGATGAACTGGGAGAGCTGACCTGGCGGCAAAGGATTCGGATGAGAATCAGGATTCTCAAATACCCTCTGGTTATTTAACATAGCTATTGAACATGGCCCATTCATAGTTGATTTCTCTATTAAAATGGTGATTTTCCATAGTTATGTTTGTTTACCAGAGGGTATCTCAAATGGATTCTTAAATGGCTTGATTGGTGTAAATAATTACAAGTCCGCTAGATCGATGTCTTTTTTTCCATGACTATATAATGGTTTTCAAACCCCCAAACCACAAGCTTTATGTTACCCTCTGGTAAACTAACATAACTTTGGAAAATCACCATTTTTAATATGGGTAAGTCCACTATTTCTATGGCCATATTCAATAGCAACTGTTAGTTTACCAGAGGGTAAATGATCTGGGTCCATGTTCCACCTATTTCCTCGGATTTTAGTCCCGGAAGACCAAAATTATCTAATGACAAGCATAAATTCATAAGTTAGAAATATTTGGTAACAACAATCATAGTAGTAATAATTTTAACAATAGCATTAAATTAATAGTGATATCTCAGATAATATAACCATCATACATATTCATAAATCAGAAATAATCATCATATTCATATAGTGATATATCAGATTAATATGTGATATTAATAGTTATATATTAAGAAACATCATATTCATAGTGATATATCAGATTCATATGTCGATTCCATCCCCGCCCTCCCTGGCACCAGCCTCGCTCTCCGGCACGGAGACCGCCTTTCGCATCGTCAGCAGCGGCAGCGCAGCCGGGTAGACGGGGGTGGGCAGCGTCAAAGCGGGCGCGGTGCTGTGGACCTGGGGCGCCGTTAGGCGCTGGGAGGACCATCCCAGAGATCAGTGGTGAATCACCCGGTTCAACGCTAAGTCCCCCACAAAAAAAGTGGGCTTATCATGGGTGATCCCATAGCCAGGTGATAAATATGGTACTGAACCGCGATTCGTGGGATGAGATCCTCCAAGAAACCATTGAAAAGTATAGCTATAGCAACCCAAAAAGATGTAGAAAAGGTTGACTTGATCAATCTTTATCTCTTTGAATTGACATGTCCCCCCTTTTTGTGAGGTTAGTTAAATCCCTTTTACCCTCTGGTAATTTAACATAACTATTGGAAATCACCATTTCTGATGGGTAAATCAACTATTTCTATGGCCATGTTCAAGTTCGCAAACTGTTAGTTTACCAGAGGGTAAATCATATGAGCCATGGTCAATACTCACTATATGGTTGATGGTCATCCCATCCATAATAAGGATCCTTATATATAATGGTTATTATAAATCCCATTAAATCACCATTGGATGACTAGCCCCGTTTTTAATGGTTATTAACCATGAGTATTGACCATAGCTCATATGAACCCCCTATGAAATCTCATGAAATTCCCGAGGCCCGTCTCTCTCTCTTGCTGCGGCACCGAAGCCGCAAAGGCCAAGCCCAGTGCTCCAGAAGTGGCCACCGTGGAGGGCTGCATGGAGGGCGAAGGCATCGTCATGGGCATCTTAGGTGACCACTCCTCCTTCAGCTTTGCCAGGCCATGGCCTACCTGGGAGCCGGAAGCCGTGGTTTTTTTTGGTTTTTTGGGGAAGTGGCCAGTGTTCCCATGTTTTTTGGGGAAAAAAAACAGCTCTGCTTTGTTTGATGGTTGTTAGAATCTAGGGATGGATGTTTTTTTTCCCTTTGGGTCAGCCCTGGTTTTTGTTGATGGATCCTCTCAGTAGGTGGATGGGGGAAAACGACCTGTGGACCTTCACCATGGAACATATAATCAAGACATTTCTCGGTGTTTCGACCATGCTTACCCTCTGGTAAACCTTTACAGAACTATGGAAAATCAGCATCTTTAATGGGAAAACTCACTATTTCTATGGCCATGTTCAAGTTCGCAAACTGTTAGTTTACCAGAGGGTAAATCATCTGGGTCCATGTTCCACCTATTTCCTCGGATTTCAGTCCCGGAAGACCAAAATTATCTAATGACAAGCATAAATTCATAAGTTAGAAATAATTGATAACAACAATAATAGTAATAGTAATAATAATAATAATTAATAACAATGGCATTAAATTAATAGTGATATCTCAGATAATATAACCATCAACTGCCTTCAAGCGCCTTGCATTTTTCTTCCATTCCAAGCCCAACGTTCCCATCGTTCCCAGGTGCAGCTCCCAGGACGGCGCCAAAGCCCAAGAGTAGCAGATCTCGAAAGCCGCCCCAGCCCTCCCCGGCTTCGGTGGAAAGGTCCATGCCAGCGGCCTCCTGGGGCAAGCCGGGGTCCACCAGTTGGTAAATGGTTCATGGTTTATAGCTACAAGGTGGTGCTCTCCCAGTTATAAGTTGGTTTATAAACCCCATTAACTATAGATATATCTACCATAAACCATAGTTATTGGAGTTATAAACCAACTTAGCTAACTATGGGGCACCACCTTGTATGGAATATAGGCCATAGCTATGGAATAATCTAGCATAATTTTTCACATGGCTATGGAATATAATGATTGGATGATTTGACATCATTTTTCACATAGCTATGGAAGCCCATGGACTTATAGTTGATTTACCTACTGTGGTTCACCTGCACCAGCTGGTAACTAGTGGGATCCCTATGAAACGTTGTAAACAATTGGACTTTTTTCGGGAGAAATCATCTACCAACTGGCGATTTGGATTTCATATCCTGTGGATGGATGGAAATCCATGGTCATGGGGGGTGGGCCATTTCCCAACTTTGTGGGGGCCATACCCACCTGGATGATTTACCTGTTGAAAATGGTCATGTTCCATGGCTATGGATTGAATGAAGATCAAATTACCAGAGGAAAAAGTGAGAAATATGATGATATACCAGAGATGTTGATTGTTCACGATCCTTGGGGTGGGTAGGAGTTGAAGGGGCTCATAATATGCTGCAACCCGATTGGTGGTCAGTAGGAGACACTTCATTGTGTGTGAAGTCAGAGGTATGAACGACAAGAATCCCTTCACAAATGCCATCGACTTTGCCATGAGAATAGCCAACATCGGTTAGTCCCAGCCCCAACATAGATGGGTATGGATCAATACCTATAGATACAGTTTATTAGGGGATGAACATCCATTTACCAGCTATTTTGATGTGAACTACAGGGGTACAAGGTTTTGACACACTGCCAGATGTTTAGTAAGCCTTCAATCAACTCAGTGGCGGCCAAGGTCACCAAGGCCTTGGATTTTTTGGTTGAAGTCCAGGGCCCGCCCCAATTTCCGTCCTGCATGGCTCGCTTAACCTTTGCGGCCTGAAGATCCTCCTGGGGCGGAGAGGCTGAGAAGTGGTGCTAGAACCGCTACAAATCCCAGCAGACGTACCTCAAAGAGAAACCATGGCAGGATTTGGGTATGTCTTTGTGAGGTATGATCATGGCAGGTATATTTCTATATCATCTATGAACCATCGAAAACACCGGCTCGGTATACCTTCCAGAGATGAGGAGATGGGAAAGACCAGGTGATCAGCATGCCATCCAGAAATTTATCCGAAATCTCCATCCCCATCAACTTTTGTAAAACATACATCTGGGTAAATTATAATATTTCACTAACCTGAATCTTGCGGCCATTTGGGGATGATTTCCCTTATTAACTATGATTCCAGTGAGGTCGCAGTGAGGTCGTTATAATTTACCCAGATATGTAACCCCATTCACATACCCTTTATGGGACTCGTCTTGGTGCTTCAAATCCCCCAATACCCTGGAATTTCATGGGTTTTTCATCCCATTTAAGTCCACATGTTGTGGAGGGTTGTCCAACAAAGGGTATTTTTCATGCAGTTACCCTCTGGTAAACTAACATAGCTATGGAAAATCACCATCTTTATATAATGGGAAAATCCACTATAAATCACCATTTTCAATAGCTACGTTAAATTACCAGAGGGTAAATCCTATTTTGTCATTGCTGATTCTATCCTCATTGTTTCAAGAAATGCCACTTGAGCCCGAGGTGTTGTTTGTTGGATTCCAACCTGTGAACGACACTGTTTACTCAATATCCAATGTTTGTCGGTTATATCAGCTGCCCTCCAGTATACCAACGTGGATATGGAAAATCCACGCTATCTCGCTCAGACAATTATCAGAAAACTCAAGGTGGATTGCCATATCTTTGTCAGGTTAGTGGAGGGTCAACTAACCTAGAATCCAACCGCATTCCAATCTGATTTCAATATCCAAGTAAATTCCATTACCCTCTGGTAAACTAACATAACTATGGAAAATCACAATTTTTAATGGGAAAATCCACTATAAATCACCATTTTCAATAGCTATTTTGACATAACCAGAGGGTAAAACCTCCAGATTCATCCATTTTCCAGTATCTCCGTATCCCAGTCTCCCCATAGAACCAAGTCATATCACTATGAACATCTATGAACCCATGAAAATTTCGGTGACCTCATACCGCCGGACACGTCTCCTCCAGGGTCTTCAGCTGCTCCGCCGCCTCAGAGAGCCGCAACTTCTCCTCTTTGATGCGACCCTCCAGCGCTTCCAGCTGCACCTCCAAGCCGGAAGTTTTTCCAAAACCGCTACACCATGAAGGTACCCTCTGGTAATTTGTTACATAGCTATTGAAAATGGCCATTTATAGTGGATTTTCCCATTAAAACTGGTGATTTTCCATAGTTATGTTAAATTACCAGAGGGTACACCATGAAGGTAGGAAAAGAAACATCCGGAAACATGGTGGGAAGTTCCGCAAAATTGTCTGGAGTCCGAAGAAAAAAGGATTGGTGGATTGGTTTTGTTGGGAAAATCTTCACCGGAAACCATGGATTTTTTCAGACATTTCATGTGGAGGCGTCCTGTAAGATTTTCCTTAAAACCAATCCATTGATGGGAGGTTTTTATCCCAAAAAATGCCATTCAAATATCCATAAATATCCATGACAATCATACATGACATGGTTTGAAAATGGCACAGGTTTGAACTCAATCATCTACCAGGCCATCTACGGCCGGGCCTCTTCTTCCGTCTCCACTTGCTTCACCGCGCTCGCCTGCGTATCTTTTCAAAGCGACTGGGTCAACCCATGTCAAGATAAATGGAGAAGTAAAATATGAAATACTTAGTAAGTTGGAAAAGTCAATTAATATGAACATATGAATATATATATATATATAATATATATATATATATGAATATGATATGGAAAAAGTCAATGAATTAGTACATTTCCCATCATAAAATTCAGTTGATTCAGTTGCAAATCCAACCTTTTCTGCATCCTTTTGGATGCCACCCAGCAACACGAAAAAAATATCTAAAAGTTGAACACGAATGGTAGGCCATGAGGGGTTCACATCATCCATGGCATTCCGAGAAACTTGTTCTTATCCAAGTTCATCATCCCTTTATCGTTACCCTCTGGTGAACTAACATAGCTATTGAAAATGGCCATAGAAATAGTGGATTTTCCCATTAAAAATTGTGATTTTCCATAGCTATGTTAGTTTACCAGAGGGTATGAAACATGGTTTGCGTTATTTGGTCGCTCCATGGTGTTGCATAGCATGGCCTTCACTGCGCTTTGAAGGCCTGGCCTTCAAAGATGGGGAAGGTGGTTTCCTTTTTATGGAACACGCAACATCTTCGACAAACATCCGCATAGACCCCAAAAACAACATCCGCACCCTCACCATACAACATCCGTACCCTCTGGTAAACTAACATAGCTGCAGAAAATACCCCATTTATAGTGGATTGACCCATTAAACATGGTGATTTTCTATAGTTATGTTAGTTTACCAGAGGGTATCTTGTAATTAGGTGGATACTTGGAGGATCATCCCACGGATCGCTAAAATGTCTGTCGTTTTCCTAACAGCGATCCGTCCCCATTTCGTCGTTTACCCTCTGGTTGTGTCAAAATAGCTATTGAAAATTGCCATTTATAGTGAGTTTTCCCATTAAAAATGGTGATTTTCCATAGTTTTTTGTAGGTTTAGCAGAGGGTATCCCGTCTATAAATAGATGGTTTACCTATGGTTATGAAGTTATGACACGAGTTGTGGGATGATCCTCCACACACCGGAGGCGAATGGAACCATTACTATCCAAAAAAAATATCCCGAATATCCACCGTAAAAACCATATAAAACATGACAAAACCAGGTGAAACCAGGTTAAACTACCATTAAACCAATAAAACTACCTGGTTTGTACATTAAAACTACCATTAAACCAGGTGAGTACTATAATTAGTACATTAAAACCAGGTTAAACCATTCAATCTCCATGCATAGTATGCCACCAGTTGCTCCAGCAACCCCGTTGTACCTCAACCTTCGCAGCGTCGCCTGCGGTCTGGTCATTCGCTGCCTGACGAGTGGTTTCAGAAGTGCTGTGGACTGGGTTGGTATGAATAAATACCATGTGGTATATATATACATATATACATATATATATATATATATACATATACATATATATACATATATACATATACATATATACATATATATACATATACATATATATATATATATACAATATATGTTCATATACATATACAAGATACAGACTAGTTTCAAATCAATACAACGTATTATAATATATCCACATACTGCGTCACATACTCGTGTAAATGTCGTGTTTGAATCTGGGATTTGCAACACCCAATGGACGGTTTTCACCAAGTTCACCCGATAATCGCGTGACCCGCAACGTGTCGCAACGTCTAAATGATCCTGGTTGATGGGATTCCCCGATTGTGAATGATTGTGATACAATAAACCCCAATAGCATTCATTATTCTCTGGTAAACGTTTGCATAACTATGGAAAATCATCATCATTTTTCATGGGTAAATCAACTCCTATTTCTATAAATGGGCCATTTTCCATAGCTTTTTGTTTACCAGAGGCTAATTTGAGTAGTATACCCTCTGGTAAACTAACATAGCTATGGAAAATCACCATTTTTAATGGGACAACTCACTATAAATGGCCATTTTCAATAGCTACGTTAAATTACCAGAGGGTAGTCCACGCAATGGTGGTTCCAGGCTTCTAGATGCGTAAAAATCAACTAATACCCCAGTTGAAACATCCAAAAACTCGCTTTGCATGGAAGCGAGTTTAGCAACCTGTTCAATTACCAGAGGGCAATCATCCATTATTGCTGGAAAAAAAAAAACATTAAATCCCGATAAATCTTACTATTTGCCATTAAATCTCATTATAACTAAATTATATGAGTGCAATTCCATATGGTCATCATTAATGGTCCTTGTATTTAAATTCCATTAAATCCCATGGAAAATCCCATAAAATAACCCATTTTATCTCACGAAAATCCCTGGAGAATCATAGTCCACAACCCAATCCTAGTCCATAGATCCGCCTGAAGTGCATTGGCATCAGCCTCCCTTACGCGAACATCCGCCTGGGAGGTCAAGAAGTTGTTTGGAATACTACATGATATTATGTATAGATAATGTAGAATAATATATATATAGGTAGATAGATAGATAGATAGAGATAGAGATAGAGATAGAGATATAGATAGAGATAGAGATAGAGATAGATGGATATATAATATATATATAGATAGCTATATTCTCTAGATTTTGTAACCATGCCAATATAGTTGATTCTGCTCATTTGTGGCTTGTTCACTGGGAGACCAGGGGTGGGACATTGATGATGAACCTATCTAGTCATGCCTCTGGGCAACTCCGTTGATACTATCGACATTGATGATGCACCTATCCTTATTTCACTAGACATGATGATGGCCATCATTTTTGTTGGGCCACTATGTCGCACTATCATCATTGCGGCTGAGTCGCAGGGGCTGACACCTGATGAACATATCCCGATTGCGCATCAAAGTCTTTCATCACCAGCTGTTGCTGCACTCCCTGGTAGTTCAGGGGCGCGTGCGCCGGCGCGTGGCCTAGGTCTAGCCAGACCCAAAGGCGTTTTGTATAACCAGACTATACCCAGGTGTTAAGTGTCATATCTAATCCTATATATCTATATCTAACGTTGACATATCTTACAGAGGCTATAGACCACTAATGTTATATCTAATGTTGTTAATCAGTGGACATATGTTAACTAAGGCTATAAACCACTTGTCTGAGCAGACTGCATTCTTTTACAAAGCTGAAAACTTCGCCTTTTCTGGCGGTTCCTCTTCACCAAAGTGAAGAGAACAACGAACCAATTCAACTTTTTCCAAAACTTATTCCAAGTTCTGGCCTGGGGCTTTTCATCGAGAAAGATGTGGGTTTCACCCCGTTAATTGTTTCCCGTTTGGAAATTGGACACCTTGAAATGCTGGTGGAGTTTCCCACCTCGCCCAGAATCAGGCCACGTCAGGGATGGATTGGAACTTGGAACCACCAACCCCCAAAAAAATATTGGTAAAAATGGATCATCAATAGTTGGATATAGTGATTCATGGATCAATGATCAATAATTATATAGTTGGATATTATCTTGGGGATTCATGGCTTTGTCACATCAATAGTTGGATGTAGGTGGGGATTCAGAAGCTTTTTGTCGCGACTGAAACTTGGGCATCACAGTTTTTGTTCGCCGAAAAACAGGCATTCTGATGATCTCCACGTTGGTATTGGTACCCTCTGGTTATGTCAAAATAGCTATTGAAAATGGCCATAGAAATAGTGGATTTACCCATTAAAAATGGTGATGTTCCATAGTTTTTTGTATGTTTACTAGAGGGTAACAGCTGATTTTTTCGTGGTTTTCCAGTTGCAAGATATGGCTATGGGTCAAAGCCGTGTACCTTCGTGAACCCCAACATCGCTAGGATCTATGGATCTTCATCGAAAAAGTGCCACAAATTTGGGCTACCCTCTGGTAAACATACAAAAAACTATGGAAAATCACCATTTGCAATGGGTAAATCCACTATTTCTATGGCCATTTTCAATAGCTATGTTAAATTACCAGAGGGTAGATCCCCATATTCAGGTATCAAACCAGTATGACAAGGGGGCCATCATGACGGGGGCTTATACGACAGGTGTCTCAGGCAGTCCCAGTGGCTGATTCGTTGTTCCATGGGTGCTGCTACCCCACCAGGGCTGGTGGCATAGGCATTGGACAACGTGGAGGGATCCGCATTCACACCCTGAATTCCGCAGTTCATGAAGAAGGCAACCTGGGCCAAGTGCACCAGAGAAACGTAGCACTGGAACATCACCCATTGATGATTTTACGTTGAAAATTGGGATGTCTCATTGCCCTCGCAGGTTGGATTGTTGCTGGAGAAAAAAAATCGCTTCAGCAATATTGAGCCCCTACTTGTCTAGCACCTTGATACAAGTGAAAAATCCTGTAAACATACGCACATGGATTTTTAGCTGAAAACTGTGAATCTGTGTTTGATACGAAACAGCAAGTTTGAGGCTCCGTCGATACTTGTATGCCGCGATTTCTGAATTCATGAGCCAAAACCACCAACCATCACCCACCTCCCAGGTCATGCAGACCGTCATCATGTCTAGCCTTCATCCCTCGCCCTTCATTCTTTTCCATTCTTTTCCCACTTTGCACAGCTTTTCCCAAGTAATTAAGAATCAACCCCAACCAAGCCGGCTTCATCTTGGAGGTCCCAGGATTCCCAGGATCCCAGTGAGATTCCCCCCAGTCGTGCCATTGCATTGGGACCATGGCACCGCACCAGCCACACTGGCCGTCTTGAACTGGTCCGCGAAGTCAGCGAATTGCTCGGAGAGGGAGGTGTCCTGGAAACGCGAAAAACCCGCGTGAGAGCCGGGTGGGCCGACCAAAGCCCATTCGCCTCTAACTTTGACGTCATTTTTCACATGGGAATGGGTCAAAACCATGTAGCCCTGTAGTTCACATCAAAATAGCTGGTAAATAGCTGTTCATCCCACTAAAATTGATAGTAATAGGTTTTGACATCATTTTTCACATAGCTCTAGAATATCGCCCTTTGCTTCAAAAAGTTGGTTTGGCTATTCTGAATGGTTGCGAAATGCTGCACCAGGCAGGGTAACTATTGGAATTCCTATGAAACAGTGTGTTTTGAATGGGGATCACAGGAGAAACCACCTAGCAGGGTCAAATCCCACCTCAAACCATGAATTCCCCTGGAAAGACTTCGATGATTTTCCCAGCCACGTTGACCGGAGGAAAAAACCTAGGGAAAATGCACGCTACACGCTGGGAAAAGCCACCCATTTTTTTTGATGCAGAGCCAAATGATAGATAGAGTCAGTGCATTTTAACTGTTGGCTGCATTTTCGTGCTTTGAGCAAGCGGGCTGATTACTGGAGCTAAATCATGTCTACTAGTTTGTTAGTTGACATGTATGTCCCTGTTAGCAGGGATAATTTGAAAACCATTTCCCTACTATGCGGTATCATGCCCAATAAGTTTGGTAGTAATAAGTCCCAACAAATCAACCAATCAACCATCAGCTTATCAACTATATCCTCATGTGTAAATGATGTGTAGTTCCATGTTATAACCACTAATATCACCAATCAATCAAGGTCTTTTTCACATGGTGAATCTGATAAAACCTGTCGAAAAAGAAAATCAAAAGCTGGAAACTGTTTTTTTAACCATTAACATCACAAAAGATGAATGTTGTACTAGTTCGTATCTAATGAGTCGTTCCCAGGTATGGCATCTTAAACACCCGAATTTTTCAACCCATGGTTTGGTAACGTCCACAGGTCCTGGGACACCAATGGGGATGTTTTTTCATATGGGACATGGGAATCATGAACATGGTGAATCTCACAAAACCCCAAAAAATCGAACAAATTTCGAGAGAGATGTTGATGGTATTTTTTCTTACTGGTGCTTAGTAGGGAATGGATGGGAATGGGAGTATTATTGATAGTTATTGTGGATCATTCCCTCACTCCCTACGTTTAGCACCAGTAAGTTTTGGATACATGGCAAAACACCAACCTTTTGTGTCGGATTTCGATGGTACCATCCGCAGCCCGCGACCTTGGCCGCCTGCAACTTGAGGCGATAGGGGGAGCCCACGAAGGTCGGACAGGTGGCCGCCAAGGTTAGCACCGCCACCACCTGCGGACGCGTGGCTGGTGGTCTCGGCTGGTGGAAGGCTGGTGACAAACCAAGAAACATGGTGATTTTTCATGAAAAACATGTGATGTCATGGGATTTAATGGAACTTAACACTCAACAATTGGGATACTGGGAATATTGTTATTGGTGTTATTATTATTGTTATTATTATTAATATTATATATATATGATCTGAATATCAATTGGATGATAATATGGAGGTTTCCTGACATGGGCTACCCCAGTCGTCACCATGGCTGTTTCAATGCTTGGTCGTTTGGTCGAAAAAAATTGGATGATTTGGGTCAAAAAAGCTGATGTTGAACTTGAATGGTTATTTTAAGCAGCAAACATTTGGGATTGAATCATAAAATATGGTGTCAACAAGTAAAACTGGGGGAATGTCACTGATAAATGATGACAAATGATGGTTAAATGATGTTGATTTATGTTGATAAATTCTACAGCCTGGCTTTGAATATCCCTTGCATTGTATTAGCTACAGTAGCTCTGTTCTAGATACCCTGGACAATTGAAGGTTCAACAGTTCAGCTGGTTGGTGGTTTCAACCTCTCTGAAAAATATGAGTTCGTCAGTTGGGATTATTATTCCCAATATATGGAAAGTCATAAAAATGTTCCAAACCACCAACCAGTTCAGCCATTTGGAGGAAACTCATCAACTAGCCATTTGCTGGGTTTTGATGAGGGATGAGGCTGATTGGACCCAGATTTTGGTCAGCAAAGTGTCTTCGCTAGCCAAAGATCTAGTCTCAGATATCCCAAGTCTCAGATATCCCAAGTTTTATCGGTTTCGCATGTCCCAAAAAAAAATGACTCATCAGATTATTGATGTATACATTTCCCAATAGTACCATCAATTATATACATGTATACCCTGCAAAATTTTCGAACCGTTTTCTTTGCTGAAAAACATCACGGCGGCACGTTTTTGTCGTTTCATAATCAAATCCATTGGCTTCCAACCCACGAAAAAAGTCTCCGACGGATTTTTTGATTGTTACCCGGCCTGGTAAACATACCAAAAAACGATGGAAAGATCCACCATGTTTCATGGGAAAATCACCATTTTTCATGGGAAAATCACAATTTTTCATGGGAAAATCACCATTTTTCATGGGTAAATCACCATTTTTCATGGGAAAATCACCATTTTTCATGGGTAAATCACCATTTTTCATGGGAAAATCACCATTTTTCATGGGAAAATCACCATTTTTAATGGGAAAGATCCACCATTTTTAATGGGTATTGCGCACGGATTCGCGAGTCCAAAAGCCAGCTATTCGCAGGCTTGTAGGGCCTAATGTGAAAACCTATTGGTAATAGGGTTTAGAAAACCCCTGGGCACAGGTGATAGGTCGGGTACCA